>Ga0315913_1006577_pt1 | contig 14037 bp, 10 predicted proteins | sample MpolsnodulesMG_FD_207736 | JGI IMG/M metagenome (GOLD analysis project Ga0315913, IMG submission 207736) | Medicago polymorpha root nodule microbial communities from Los Angeles, California, United States - small nodules | ecosystem: Host-associated > Plants > Roots > Nodule | place: USA... | reverse complement strand
AGTAGCTGGTGTTTCGGACAGAGACAATACTATAAGGGATTTTCAGCAAGGTAGATCACATAGAGGTGCCCAGCTTCCTGTGTTTGTTCCCAGTTATTCCCAGCAAAACAAGTTCTCTTAGGGTATGTTTGGATTGATGGTATCTTGGAATGGAATGTGATAACATCTAAATAGTAGAATGTTAGCCCATTCCATTCTACTCCTTTTCACCATTAATTGCAATTTTTTCTTCTCTAGGAACATGTTATCTAGCGCTTTTTAACGTATGTCTTCTTGCCGTCGCGTGGTTTAGTATGTTCGTCATTCCATCTGTACAGTCTAATGGATCACAACCTTTCTCTGTACTAATTCATTTACCACTATCATTGGATTCGAGTAATTGAAGTTTGAATTTGATCAAAGGATGTTTTGATTCTCATTTGGAATCCCGGAACTACATAATTGTGAAATTGGATTTTCTCCAGCTGTAGGTGTATTAAGAAATTAGGATGGGGTAAAATGATACACTTAAACTCGATGGTTTACTAAAGAAAATTCATAGTTATATTTCTTAAAAAAAAAATCAGTTATTTGTTTTGTTGTCAAATAAAAACTTATGGTTTATTGTTCGTTTATAGGCGTAACTGTTTGGTTTCGTTTATTATATTTATATTTATTATTTACTGTAACAATGTGTCAAGTACGGATTTATGTTGATTTTTTAGTGTATGTTTGGCTGTGCAGTGGTGGAAATTGATTTTGAATAAATTTATTTTGTAAAATTAGTTTTGGTCAAAAATGAGTTAATATAAGGTGATTTATGTTTAGAGGTACTCAAGTAAAAGTGATATTATTTTTTTGTTGACAAAGATAAGAGTGAAGACCCATTTTTTAGTCCTCGACAAAACCATTGAAACTCACTTTGGAACCTGGCTATAAATAAAATGCAACTTTTAGTCTCATAAAAATAAATAAGGACAGTCCTTAACTGAACTTCCAATGAAAAAATTTGTTCTTCTTCTGACATGTGATATTTTTATCCATTAGATCAATCTACTGTGTTCTGATATTGCCTACATGTTATGTGATTGAATTATGAGACAATTTGATATCTGACAATAATTAAAAGAGACAAGTTAATTCCTATGTATGATCTAAATCCCTTAATTATATCTTCTTCCTCAAACACATGAACCTCTCCATTGGTTAAAAACTTAAAATGACTTGAAAAACAAAACAAATGAATATAAACATGTAAGCTAACTTTCATTTGTTTTGGGGAAGAAGGGTATTCAAGCCATTTGCATGAGTTATTTGTGTCCTAAGGTCATCTTTGTCATTTGTCATTATATATCATTAATTAACAAACTAGAGGCCGAAATTAGTTATTCAAATGTGTGTAATAATAAGCGTCACTTGTTCCTCTCCATTCATTTGCAGTGGTTATTTAAAGTTAGAATAGAATGCAACAAAGGAAAAACACAATTTGATTCTCACGTTTGCATGTGTTGCATGACATGAATGGAGCAACAACAACATAGAAAAACAATTTGGTTTAGTAAACTTGAATGATCACGAAGGAATTAATGCACGAGGATGCCATCAAACAATTTGTGTCCTCCATGTTTTTTTAATCCCACTCTAGACAAACTATCATCATAAACATAATAACAATTATCCTAATCATCATCATCGTCGTTACCTAATTATCAATTGACAATAATCAAATATGGGAGGAGGAGGAGGCGGTGACACCAGACAGCTAGACGTGACTCCTACATGGGCTGTCGCCGCGGTTTGTGCGATTATCGTTATCATTTCCATACTCTTAGAGAAACTCATACATAAATTCGCAACGGTACCTACATTTATAAATATCATGTTAATCACGCTATTTTACATTCTACTTTTTTTGATTATATATTATTGATTTTTGTTGTGGATCATGTTAATTATGTTATTTAACATTCTTCTTTTTTGGAAAAGGTTAAAATCACTTCTCTTAAGTGGTTGAAAGCTAAGAATGTTTGCTTTCCATTTGGTTACCATATGTGGTGACAGCAATCCCTTGTTTGTTTGGGGATTGGCTGACCGTTGTTTTCATCTATATCGACTTATTGAACTAGTTGTTGTAATTTTGTTCTGCTTCTTTTGGTACATCTTTTGCTAGAAAGCAGAGCTTTTTGTTAATATATCTCATTTTGGCTTGTAAAAAAAAAAAAAATTCTCCTTTTTTGTTTATGTATTCTTGATTTTTTTTTTAGATGTTTGAAGAGAGAAAGAAGCATGCTCTCCTAGAAGCTCTTGAAAAGATTAAAGCTGGTGAGCAAATTAACCACAAGGAACACAAAACAACATTCTTTTTTTGTTCTTCCTTTGTGGTAGTTAACCTCGCATTGTATTTGTGTTAGAGTACCCTCTTATATCTTATCTTAATATATAATTTGGCTGCTTGAAAAAATTAATAATGAAATGTTTGTAAGTAAATTAATTTTATTGGTTTGCAGAGCTTATGGTTTTGGGATTTATTTCATTGCTATTAACATTTGGACAAAACTACATATCAAAAGTGTGTATTCCAGTAAAATATTCAAATACTATGCTACCATGTCAACCCCTGGCTGATAGGACAGCTGATCATCCAGGCGAACCGGCACTTGAGCCTCAAGGGACTGAACACGAGTCTAAAGGTGAACATCATCGCAGGCTCTTATCATACGAACGTAGGTTTCTCGGCGGTGGTGGTGGAGGGCCGGGATGTAAACCGGTAATCAACTTAATCTCTATCCAATCACTTATAAAAGGAATTTTTGGTGAAAAACAAATATGATGATAGTGAAAAAAAGGTTGATTTTTATTTACTTACTAATTAATTAATTAGACAAATTTTCAATTATCTTGAGTGTTATGTTACCATTAACAAGTTCAATTGTTAAAAATCATTCCTTTTGTAAACTTATTCAAGCATGGAGCTGCACATACACACACTCACCAAAGTTTAATTGCTCTTCATTTTCTAAAAATCTAATATACTGCATACTATTAGTATACAAGATTAAAGCAATTGTTGAAATTAAGTTAGATCCTAGTAGTTTGCATCAAAAAAGAAACTAATGGAATTGACTGTTGGTTTTGTGTAGGGGTTTACGCCTCTTATATCAGTGGACGGGTTACATCAGTTACATATTTTCATTTTCTTCTTGGCTGTCTTCCATGTGATATACAGTGCCATTACAATGACACTTGGTAGAGCAAAGGTTTGTGTTGATTTAGGGGCACAAACATCTTGGTTGTTTATTTTGTCATTCTATAAGATAAGAGCCTTTTATTTGTTATGTCAGATTAAAGGATGGAAAGAATGGGAGCAAGACCATTTGATCGATGAAGATGCCTTGAATGGTACGGCAATGACCTATAAATAATGTGTTTCCATCATCAAGTTACAACTTTTTTTATAACATATTCAATTCTGAAATGGGTGTGTAATAATTTTCAGATCCTAGAAGATTCAGACTTACTCATGAGACATCCTTTGTGAGGGATCACAACAGTTTCTGGACAAAAACACCTGTTACTTTCTATTTTGTAAGCAATCATCACAACCAACTCAAACTTATGTCTATTTTGAAGACATTTTGAAGCTGTATTAATATCTTTAAATGTAAAGTTTATAATAATATATAAGAAACTACGTTTGGTAAATTGAAAGAAGGTATTGAGACAATGAGATTGATAATATGAACATCACATCTTACTATTTTTTTTTCTTTGAAAAGCCATCACATCTTACTAGTCTTTTCATGTTTTTGCTTCAATTAGTAATATGTTTCTGAACAATTTTCAGGTATGCTTCTTTCGACAGTTCTTAAGATCGGTTCGAAGAGCTGACTACTTAACAATGCGACATGGATTTGTTTCTGTTAGTGGCTTATCAAATGAAATGTCCATTTCATGCTTGTAGTATTTGAGTTCTTCATAAATAAACCCGTGTCTCCATTCAAATTTGTAGGTCCATTTAGCACCTGGAAGTAAGTTTGATTTTCAAAAATATATCAAGAGGTCATTAGAAGATGACTTTAAGGTAGTTGTAGGAATCAGGTAATCTTGACAAATTTGCCAACACTTGGCTGCAATCAAGTCTTTGATTTGAAGAATATTTTACTCCTGAATCTCTTAATCTCTTTGGTTTCTTTTAATGTTTGTTTTTGTGATTTTGGCAGTCCATTACTTTGGGCATCAGTGGTGTTATTTTTGCTTGTAAATGTCCATGGTTTGTATTTTAACATAACTAACTCTTGATTGGTTTTATTTTGTAGCACTCAAATTCTTATTGATTGTGAATATCTCTATAACTTGTTTTCAGGTTGGCATGCTTCATTTTGGGTGTCTTTTCTTCCACTAGTAGTAAGCATCTATCTAGTTTCAGTGCGCTCATGCGTGTGTATGCACGTGTTTGTTTTAAGAGAAACAAAAAGGACTGATAATTGATTTACTTGAAGGTGATTCTAGCTGTTGGAACAAAGCTTCAAGCAATTATAACTAGAATGGCACTAGACATACAAGAAAGACATGCAGTAGTGCAGGGGATACCTCTTGTACAAGTCTCTGACAAGTACTTTTGGTTTGAATGGCCTCAATTAGTTCTTTATCTCCTCCATTATGTCCTCTTTCAGGTATTTGATTCTTCTTCTATTTATAACAGTCTTTTTCAATGAATATTAGAATGATTTCTTATAATTTGATCATTTGCTTTACATGTCCAGAATGCATTTGAGCTGACCTTTTTCTGGTGGACATGGGTAATATGTTATATTCGATTGATATTGTTTCTCTCTCATGATTTTGTATTTGCTTCTTGAACCTTAAAAACACTTCATTCTGGTGCAGTATGAATTTGGGTGGGCATCTTGCTTTTATGAAGATGACAGTCTTATGATTGTTAGAGTTGCTCTTGGGTAAGCAGATTGTTTATGTGATTAAATTCAACATGAATCACTAAAGTCTACAATTTATTCTACATCAGTAAAAAAATGACAATGAAAAGATCTATTACTAAAATTGAGAATAGTATTTACTAGCGTTTTAAAAACCAGACTGCAAATCGATCGGTAAGACATCTGGGTTATGGTTCAATTGGTTTTGAACAAGTGAAAAAAAATGCAAACAATCGAAACTAGTTGAACCAAGCGTGGTTCAGCTGGTTCAACCCTGTTCAACTAGACCACAATGGAATCAGGATCAAACCTACCGATAAACTGGCTGATTCTCGGTTCAACTGTTTCGGTTTGGTTTTTAAAATATTGGTTTTTAAAATACAAAGGAGATGAGATCTACCTAGTAACCAAAATAAAAAAACTAAAACCAACAAACAAAATTGAATTAAAGTAAATCAGTTATAACAACTATAATCTAAGTTGAAGTTGAATTATGCAGGGTGGGTGCTCAATTTGTTTGCAGCTATATCACACTTCCTCTCTATGCACTCGTCACACAGGTACATTTCATTTTAAGGCCACGTTAACAAGTGCCCTTATGATACTTTTTAAGCATGCAAAATATAGAAAATTTGCATTGAAAAATGAAATGAATTGATGAAGGTGAATATTAATATTGTTGCAATGATTTAAAAATATCAGATGGGATCAACAATGAAGCGGTCAATATTTGACGAGCAAACATCAAAGGCATTGAAAAACTGGCGTAATAAAGCAATGCATAAGAAACCATCAAAAGGACGCTCGAAGGAAACTCAAACATTAGGAGAAGAAGCTGGGTCACCAGTGCATTCGCCATTACATGATGATGGCTCCGAAACCGAATTGCAGGAGCATAACACAGCCACTATAGTGACCAGTGTGGATCGTAATGACCACTATGATAACCATGACCTCCTAGGTGGACCGTAATTCATACTATATAAATAGTACTTGCGTTTGAGTGATTATTTTTCATGGATGTGCCTTTTGTTGCTTGCAAAAACAACTCTCTAATTATCTGAAGCTACTCTAGTGATCGTAGAATGAATCAAAGTAGCAGTAATGCAGGCCATGTCAATTGTTTGCATTTCATTAAATTGAAAATTGAATGAACGTGTGCAACTGTAAATAATTACCCGTTGATACAGCTTGGGTTCAACGGAGTTTGTTTACTAGAAATTAGCGTACTAGCCTAAGTTAATGCATTCATAATTTTGTAGAACCACATTTCAGATTAGTTATATTTATGCTTGTAATTGATCAAGACAAATATTATTTTTTTGGGTACAAAAACAAATATTTATTTATGCTTTGTAATGTAGTTTTGTTAGCTAATTCATGAATTAATGGTTAAATATATAGCATCAAAGTCATGTTCACTCACTTAAATATATAAAGCCACCGCAATCAAGGTCTTTGGCTCTTAGAAAGTATTTCAAGTTTTACTGTACTAATCTCAACTCAAGTATTTAGGTTATAGTTAAACACTCAAGTCAAATTAAAAGTTTATAGTTAAACAGTCTTCGCTCCTCCTCAAGTAGGGGTATTCACGGCTCCGAGTGATCCGTTCAATCCGGTCATTCAACCCAAACCAAGCTGCATTTTATCCAATCTGTTCAAGTTTAGGTTCAACTTGAATCAACCTATTTAAACTTGTTGTAGTTTGGTTCGGGCAACAAATTTATGATTTTAAAACCGTGAACCTGCAAACCTGATAATTTTCTTTTACACTTTTTTAGTTTTTATAATAAAGTTTAAGAATTTTATATGTAAATCTTGATGTGTTCAAGTAAATTTAAGTATTAGCATTTTAAATACTAAAATTTAATTTAAATGTTATAATTTTCATGAAATAAAATGTCTTTATAAATATTTTTTTTTGAATTTATAAAATAAAAGTATGTTTAATTACCGGTTGGTCCAACCCGACACAACTCATTCATTGTTAGGTTGGTTCCGTTCTAGGCTGACATAATAAAACAGATCTTTTATTCAATCCAAACCAACTAGATTTGAACGGGTCTAAAAAATAACCGAACTCAATCTGTAAAATTCCTTGTGTGAAGATTGAATATATACTAGCATTTCCTACAAATCCGGTGTTGCTTAATCAACAATTCACAAAGTGGATATTATACATCAATTTGAAGAGTTATACAATGAAATACCAGATAATTATAAAATTTATAAGTTGTTTTACTCCAAAAAAAAAAACACGTTTAATTCAAGGGTTAATATGTCTTTAGTTCCTTGTAATGGCGAGTTCCGATTTACCCCTGTAAAAAAAAGTTCAGATTCCAACCCTATAATATGAAGATTCTTCACAAAACACCCCTGTAATATAAATATTCTCCACAAAACACCCATGACCCCATCCAGACGCTGACGTGACACGCCACTGTGTAATTATTTTAATTTTTTTTAAAACTGACATGTGTGTAATGGGTTAAAAAATTAATTTTAAAAAGATAAAAAATAAAAAAAACTGAAAATTAATTTTCAAAAATTTAAAAATAAGAAAAAAAAATCAATTTTTTAAAAGAACGAAAAAAAATTGGAATTTTTTTCAAAAAATAAAAAAATTAATATTTTTTTACCCAAAACATTCAAAAATTAGCTTATTTTATTTTTTTCGAATATTTTAATTTAATTTGGATTTTTTTAAAAGTTTCAAAATAGTAAGTTGTTTAGGAATTTTTTTATATAATTTATTGGGAAATACATATATATAAAGAAAACAACCCATTTCAGCTCTTTTGGACTAACTGTTTCTTTTCAATAATGCCCTCAATTTTCAATACAAATAACACATGTAACAAATATATAAGAATAAATTTAAATATTAAAATTTTTTCCAGATTCTTTATATCCGCAATTTTTAAATATTAAAAAATATTCTCAAATTTGTAACACATTGTAAAAAAAATCTAAATTTTTAAATAAATTTGTATCCAGATTTTTAAAAATAAAAATATTTTACAGATTTTTTTTGTTGAGAAAATTTAAAAAACTTCTTTTTCGAAAAAAAAAATCTGTATTAAATTTCGAAAATAATTTGAATATTTTTTCGAAATAAAAAATTAGAAATATATATTTCAAAATTTTCGAAAATAATTTTAAAATTTTTTGAAATATATATTTTTCGTAATTTATAAATTTTCGAAAAAACATATATTTCAAAATTTTGGAAATTTTTTTTCATAATAAAAAAAAATCCTGAATTTTTTTAAACTTTTACAATTTTTTAAAAAAAATAGGTACAAATGCCATGTGTACCTTTAAAAAAAATGAAAAACAAAATTAATTATACAGTCAGCATGCCACTCAGCTCGCCACGTCAGCAATTCTGCACAGTCACATGGGTCAGGGGCTAAAATCAAAGAATCTTATTTTACAGGGTTGGAATCTAAACTTTTTTTTTTAAAGAACTCGCGAAATTATATGCAAATGATGAAAAATAAAATAAAATAAAAGGGCATATGGGTAATCCTTCGGATGAGAAATAGAAGAAATGAAATGGATAGAATATATGGTAAAATAAAGTAGAGGTGTGAGGTCGCGCGTGTTTTGGCAATGACTTCTTCCCTTTATACTTGCAGTTGCAGTTCCAGTTCCAATTCGTTAACTTGGTTGTTACAGAAACGGAACATTGATCATTACGGAGGTTTCAGCTTGAGACGACGGGTATTGACGGTGGTGGCACTTTCTCAATCGAGAAGGTCCACGGCGCTTCTTATTTCATCCTTGCCTTTCACCTTCGTTTTCCTCTCTCCACCATCACCACCACCAGCGGAGGCTAGAGAAAGACGCAAGAAGAAGAACATTCCCATTGATGATTATATCACTTCCCGTAATTCCTTCCTTACTCAACATTCACATTTTCTGTTAAACTATCTTCAATATCAAATTATTTTCTATTTTCACTTTTCTTCTGCTGTATGTAACTAATGAATTACTTAGTTATCTTTGCTCTGTATTTTGTGATGTTTGATTCAGCTGATGGATTAAAATACTATGATTTTCTTGAGGGAAAAGGTTCAATAGCTGAAAAAGGATCAACTGTTCAGGTTTCTTATCCTTTGCAAATGAATAATACCATGTAACTTTTCTTCTAGATTTGTTATTTATTCTTCATTTCATCTTCTTGCTCACAGGTGCACTTTGATTGTTTATATCGCGGAATTACAGCTGTTTCAAGTCGAGAATCTAAACTCCTAGCTGGAAATCGTGTTATTGCCCAGGTTCCAATAATTTGCCTATTTGGTTTTTCTGTGTGTGCATGTGTGTGTGCTTGAGGGAGATCAATCGACTAATAATGTGCCAAATAGTCTCATTTTGAGTTTCTTATGTAGGAAAATGTTAGTATATTAGTTGTTAGTTAGTATTCTCTCCTTCATTAGGGTTTGAACATCAGTCCTTCAACTCTTAGCTCAAACCAGTTGAGCTACTCGACCCCAATCTCATTTTAAGTTATATCTCCAAAGTCATATTTCTTATATACTCTAATGATCTCTTGTCTAGAAGAAAGTATATTGGTTGTTTTAAGCTTTACGTGACCGTGTTGAATGCTGATGGATGCCTGCTTTATACTCTTGAAAGCCATATGAATTCAAGGTGGGAGCTCCGCCGGGAAAGGAAAGGAAGCGTGAATTTGTAGACAACCCAAATGGTCTATTCTCTGCACAGGCAGCACCAAAACCTCCCCAAGCCATGTACACAATAGTCGAAGGAATGCGAGTTGGTGGAAAGGTGATTTAAACATCCCTCTTGATTTTTTTCTGGTGCGTCATCTAATGTTTTTATTAGCTAAAAATTCATCTGTCTTTTATTTTCTTGTTCTTACTGTTCTCTTAAATGATGGTTGCAGCGAACTGTGATTGTTCCTCCTGAAAAAGGCTATGGAAAAAAGGGAATGAATGAGATTCCGGTAAAGATCTGTTCTTGTCTTCTCATGTCTATGAACATAGATGCTAATTTAACCTCCTTAAGTTCTGTTGTTCTTTGTTGATCTTGATGGCCCCATCTACCAAATCTATTGAAACATACACTTAGGACAAGTGCCTTAAGCGTTGTCATGAAAGTTGTTTTGCCACTCTGTTATGCTCACCTCTACTATTTTATTTGTACATTTCACTTTTTACTCATTGTTGATTAGATATAAGTTATGGACAATAATATGTAGAAAAATATTGTTCTCTTCAACGAAAATGACAAACCTACACCATGCGGTTGTTGAACTTTGTTTATGTTGTTACAGCCTGGAGCTACATTTGAACTAAATATTGAACTTTTGCAACTGGTATCTACATGAAGAGTTGAGCTTGAGTTGATTCTTATGAAGAGCTTGATAATTTCACTTCACAATTTGTACCCTATGAGGCTTGGGCTATGGCTATTCTTTTCCCATTGATGTTTTCCTCTTTTTGTAGTCTTTTGACTAGGGAGATTTTTTTTCCTTTCACAAAATGATCGTGTTGTTGTATATTATACATGCCTTCCTTCTTGTAACAAAAATAAAAAAAAAAAATACTTCTCTTCCTTCTCTCGTGGCTGCAATTTGATAGTGATCTCAGTATATATGTAAGTGGATCACTTTTTGTATATTATGGATTATAGAAGCTTTAATTTTAACTTTTTTTATGTATTTACCTAGTGCCCTAAAAAATCTAATGCTTGAAAAGATGATTGCAAAGGGTATCTTGATGTGTAACTGGCCTCATCATGTACGTTTGCCTCATCATTCCACTGTATGGAGGCTTCATCTATAGGGATTGTCGGCATAACTTGGCCTGGGTTGGTTGGATTCAATCAAATTCTTATATAACTGCTTAGTGTATGGGGTCATCGGTTAGGTCTAGTTTCTATAAATTCTTCTATAATTTGTCTTCGAAAACAAGTTCACTTTCTTGCCAACACAGTGCATTAGTTGGGATCAGTTGACACTGATGATTACGAAATTAATCAATTCAATCGTCAAATCATGTTCTATTATTTTGATAACAATGTTTGCGAAGTGTCATTTAACTTGTTTTGATAAAAAAAAATGTTAGATATTTATGATGATGATGCGAAGTATCCATATATCCAACCATTCTCGAATTGTTTGACATTACTAGATTTTATAATGAGAACCTTTTGTATCAAAAGTTGTGTTTTCTTTTTTCCATTAAAAATAGCTATATAAAAATGTAAGAATGTTATATCAAAATCCATATCTGACTAATTAGATCTCTCCTTCACTATTTTATACAGTTCTCCCAATTCTCTACCTCTCTTGATAATTTTATTATTATTATTTTTAATGAAGAGAAAGAGAGTTAGAAAAGAGATGTAAAGAAATAATGAACAGGATGTTTCAAATCCAAAGTCTAAATCATTTTAGTAAAAGGGAAATTGATAAAAGAAGCTTGAATTTAAAAAAAAATAAAAATGATTGGACACAAACATTTCAAGGAAAAACTATTTGATTTTGTTTTCCAATAACGTGTACTAATTAAAATTACAAGTATAGGTTGAAAAAGAAAAAGTAAAAGGTGATTTTTTTCTAAGGAAGTAAAAATGTTGGATTTATCGAAAGGGTGCAAAATGGTAAATGAGTATGGTAAGATTCGAACAAGAAAGAAAAGAACATTTGGTTTCGGTGTTGAGTGAATGAGTTGAAGCATCTTCATGATGACGATGATGAGGTTGAATCTTCTGCTTTCGTTTGTTTTCACATTTACCATTCTATCCTCCCATGTCCTCTCCGATCTCATCCTTACCAAAGTTGACCGTCGTGTAAGTCTTCATTTCATCTTTTAGGGTTTCGATCTCATTTCGTTTTCTCCGATCTACGATTTTTCAATTCTAATCAATAATGTCTATATCATTTTCACACCGATTTAAAATCGAAAGCGTGAAAATCACCATTTATCGATGCTGGTGTGTATGCAGTATCCTTTTTCTGACCATTGTTTCCCTATTGTTTGCAGATTGATCTGTCATCACAAATTGTCCGCACCACTACTACTCTTAAGGTTCTCAAAGTTTCATTTCTCTTACCATCCAAATTATTCCTTCATTTACTATTGATTTTTGTTTTTTTTTGCGTGAGTTATTTTGATGCTAATTGTCTCCAAAACTTTGTAATTTAGCTTTACTTATGTCTCGTCCGTAAGCCTTAGTTCAAGTGGCAATGCCGATATTGCTAGGCTGGACACATTCATCCGCGTTCGAACCTGGGATTTCGCGGTTGTGTCTGTGAGTTTTAGGTGGTGTTTGCCATGTTGTCCACAAAACTTTACTTATGTGTCTCATTTCTACTAAATGATAAAATACAATGACTGGGTTAAGTAGTTGCGAACATAAGCTTATGGGAGAAATACATCATAAACTTTAGTTTAAAAACTTGGCTGAATGATTTAATAATATTCAATGCAAGTGTTTTCACACTTGTGCAAATGAGAGGTATTTTATATTCGAAAGTATAACTGTTTATGAAAGCCACTTGCTAAATGTAATTGCTCTTCGTGTGCCTTATCTTATTTGTTTGATGCTGCGATTTACTTTTATTTCATCTTATTATCTTCCTTGTGTCGCAGGTAGAGAATGCAGGATCTGATACTGTATCGGAAATCTTGTTGACCTTTCCTGATAACCATGTAAAGCACTTGGCATACTTGTCAGCAACACTTAACGAAGGAAAGGGAAAGGTGAAATCATCTTCTGGTGTTGGTTTACCATATGAAGTTGTCCGCCCTAAAGATATTCCCTCTTCCTTGGCAACTTATTCCGTAACTTTACCTAAAGGCCTTGGGAAGGGCGAAAGTCTGACGTTGGACATCTTGGCTGTTTTTACCCATATATTGCAACCATTTCCAGAGAAAATTACGCAAGCTGACATTCAACTTCTACTGTTTCAAGAGAGTGCACAATATCTCTCTCCTTATCCCGCGAAGGTCCAATCGCTCAATGTTAAGCTACCTGAGGCAAGAATAGAGTCCTACACAAAGCTGGAAAATACAAAACTTCAGGGATCTGAATTGAAATATGGTCCATATGAGAATCTTCCTGCATTCTCATACTTGCCAATTGTTATCCATTTTGAGAATAATCAGCCCTTTGCCGTTGCTAAAGAGTTGGTGAGGGAGATTGAGATATCCCATTGGGGCAATGTACAGATCACAGAGCATTATAATCTTGTTCATGGTGGTGCTCAGAGCAAAGGAGAATTTTCCAGGTTACCTTGTTTCTGTGATTTTGAATTATCTGTGATGTTAGCTTGAAACGAAATATTAATTCATTTTCTGCTGCAGACTTGATTATCAGGCCAGGCCATATGTAAGAGGTGCATCTGCTTTTAGGCGTCTTACTGCCAAGCTGCCACCAAGAGCTCATTCTGTTTATTACAGGGATGAAATCGGCAATATTTCCACTTCTAGTTTGTGGGGTGACTCAAAAAAGGTGGACATTATCACATTTGATGAATGTATAGTCTTAAATACTGTCGCTAGCATTTGTTAACATAATAATTCTTTGAAAATTACAGACAGAACTTGAGATCGAACCTAGGTACCCACTTTTTGGTGGCTGGAAAACTGCTTTTACCATTGGATATGGGTTGCCACTTCAGGACTTCTTGTTTGGAGTCGATGGAAAGCGCTTCCTTAATATCTCTTTTGGTTCCCCCATTAATGAGTTGGTGATTGACACTCTTGTTGTGAAGGTGAGTGGGATCATTTTATCTCGTCGACACATGATTTTACTTTCTTTTTTCTTTTCAATTATTTGTTGCAAACTTGGAATGCAATCTTTGGAGAATTTATCTATTTGAGTTATGAAACATCACATTTTATGTTGAAATATTTCTTATTTTAGTATTATTTATTTTCTTGTTTAAGAGTCGTTATATTACTCCTAAAATAAAGGAGTTGGCTTTGTATTTCTCTCCTATAAAAGGAGCCCTCTTTTCTTCATAATAATATAACAGACAATTATCACCCATATGCTTTTCTACATGGTATCATTCATGAGCTCTGTTAGGGTTAGGGTGATACTGTAAAGCTTTCCCTAACTAGTGGGGTTCCGGTGACCCGTTCTTTTA
>Ga0315913_1006576_pt1 | contig 14038 bp, 9 predicted proteins | sample MpolsnodulesMG_FD_207736 | JGI IMG/M metagenome (GOLD analysis project Ga0315913, IMG submission 207736) | Medicago polymorpha root nodule microbial communities from Los Angeles, California, United States - small nodules | ecosystem: Host-associated > Plants > Roots > Nodule | place: USA... | reverse complement strand
TATGGCTTCATTCAACTTATAAGATGATATCAAATTCCTTTCTTCTCTCTTCATGAGAGAAGTTAGTTACGGTCCATAACCATTTTCCGTTGTATTTTCACCTTGACTTTTCATCGTCGTTTTACGATGTGATGCGTGTTCATCACGATTCCTTGATTGCAGTGAGTCTTCCTGACCGATTTCCGCTTGAATTCACATTTTTCTTCGTACATTTATTCACTTTCATCCTTTCTTTTTAAAGAAAATTGTGTTTATTCTTCATTTTTCTGGCATTTTCCCTGCTTCATTTGTATCAAGTTTTCTTCGCTTCCTCTCGTTTTGTGGTTGATTCTTTGTCATTGTCTTCCTTCTCTGATCTTGGTTCTATATTCATCACACTTTTCACAATGCCTCCACATCGTGTTCTCGTTCGCATTCAATCTTTGCAACAAGATTCTGATTTAGTCTTCTATGTGATCATACTAGTTAAGAACCAAATTTCGTTGTCGTATCTCATAAGCTCAACGCATCCAATTACCTACAATAGATTCGATCAATGCAATGAGCACTTAGTGCCAACAATAAGCTTGAATTCATCAGTGGATCAAATGTAATCCGTGATCAGCTGGATTGAATGTAGCAATATGGTTAAGGTCATTCAATTTTGAACTAGTTTGAATGATCAATTCTTTGTGGTTAAGACACCAGTGTTGCTTGTGGACCCTCTTAATTCCAACAAGAGTAGTGATATTTTAACAACCATTTTGATACAACTTTTGAGACAACTTTGTTGTTCTCTTTTCTCATGGTCAAAAATAATAGTCAGCGAAAAATGAAGAGAGAATAAAAACATAATATGAGTATGAGAGAGAAAATTGTGCAAAAGTTGTACCAAAATGATTGTACAAATATCATTTCTCTTCCAACAACAAGGTGTATTCACTTTTTATTCGGGAAGAAAGCAACAATGTATCTCTTCATTTTATGTCAAATGTTGAAGATCGCGACATTCTAGTAAATGCTTCTTACACAAGAAAGCCTTAAGATTGTGGTAAAGGATTTCTTGGCTGTTCTCCATACAAAAATAGTTCATGGTTTTGCATATTTTACAATCGCACATACACATTGTTGAGTTTTGTTATTAGAAACTGGGTACCCTAACTTTAATAAAATGGATTTTCACTAGTTAAAATTTATAATTTTTTTTTAATAACTTCATATTTTGTTACAAATAAATATCTTTAAAGGATTTAATTTATATATACTCACAATGTAAAGATTTTTTACATTACCGACAAATCATAAGCGCCTAATCATAAAAATTGTTTTGACTTTAATCATAATTACATAAAAGTCAAACATATAAATGATTGTGATTTAGGGTTATTTTTGAAGCAAATCTCTCATCAAAAGATTTAATATTGTTGCATTTCTAGAGTTGAATTCGAACCTAAGATCACTAGTTAAACTGAAAGAGATATCTTATCATACTATACAAGTGTTCTTCGGTTTTTAATATCAATCCTTTCATTCGACTTTTTGTTGTGTTTTATCCTTTAAAATCTGTTCCCGTATTTAAAGTAGGAAAATCCATTTTGATGTAGATAGGAAGGAATATAAATTGCGTCAAAATAAAAGGAAAATATAAACATTTTTCAATTATAAAATGAATATGGTATTGACATACAAAATTTCAAGACAATATATTATTTAAATTTTATTCTGAGAAAATAAATTAAATAATACTTAAAAAAGTATCCCCCTTTTCTATTTTTTTTATCCATATAAGCTAAGGTGTGGATTCAATTTTGTTTTATAGCATATACCTTCAATAATGAGGACAATTATTCTCACCGTCCATAAGTTCTTTTAATAAAAGATAAAGTTATTGAGCGACTTATTGGATTAAAGTTGGTGAAGCTTAGCCTTGCTATTGACCAGAATTATTATGGTACGACCATTGTTTGCAAATTGCAGATACGTTTGGGGTTTAAATTTGTGATTCAAAATGGAGAGTTGCATTAGCTGAATATTGCGCAGATGCCAATCAAAGATGGTGCACTGCGTGGACCATTAACCCATATTATTACCTCTATTCTATGAACCCACTTGGTTCATTGCATGAATAGCTAGCACATTTCATGGGATACCTCCAAATTAACCTAACGTTTTATTCACATAATCTTATCGATAGTGAATGCAATTATATACATGTGGGGGATATATTAAAGCAATTAAACTCTATTTTTAAATATGCACAACTTATTAATTGAACCTAAACAAGATTGTAATTGGCATGCCTTGGGAGATATAAAGTTGGCTTGATGACGGATTAAGCAGAGAGTGATAAAGAAATAGAGGGTTGGATCAGTTTTAAGATGTTTTTAGTAAAGGCAATCATAATTGATCCACTTATGAACCATATTGGTCAACAGTTTGGGGATTTCAAGCAACAGATTAAACATGTTTTGCTAGCAACTAATGTCACATAAATAAATAAGACATAAGGGGTTATGTAAATGTAGCTTAGCTAATAGCTATCAGTGATATTATTTACAAAGGTCGAAGTTTAAACTCTGAATTATCCACGTGCGTGAATTCTGGCCACTACTTGACAACAAAAAAAGATATCAGATGATGTTAGACAAGTTGCATAGGAAAATGTTTAACCTCTAAACATATAGGGATTAAAATGAAATAAGGCATTTTGTTTTTTTTTGCAAATGAGGATGTTGACCATTTATTTCTGCGATGTCCTTTTTTTGGAACAATTTGGTCTCTGGTTTCGCAATGTTTAGGCTTCATCACGGTGAATCCGGTTTACATTTTGGATCATTTGCTTCAATTTGGTAATTTAGGAGGATCTACAAGGAATCACCAATCATCAATGCATCTTGTATGACTCTCATGTGTTTCGGTGATCTCGAACGAAAGAAATGGTCGGATTCTCAAGCACGAGGAGCACTCTTTAAATCATCTACTTAAAAAAATTAAGCTTCAAATATTCTGGTATTTGAAAGCGAAAAATGCTACTCTTGCTTTCGATTGTCATTCTCGGTGGCTTAATCCTCTTACGTGACAATTTTAAAATTTTAATACATTAAATGACTATTGTGACTACTCGCTACCCATTCAAGAACTAAAATGAATATTACCATTTTTTTTTTAAATGTGATAGGAGTGAGTATACCCTTAGTTAAACCAATAGTAAAAGGAAAGTTATATCATTTTGTGGTACTATATAGTCAAGGAATGTACTCAGGGGTTAGTACCTTCTTGTTTTGGGGTAACTGAGAACTTCTCAACTAAAGTTGTTTTCTTTTAGTCTAGCATATACTCCCTACTTGTTTATTCAATAATTTTTTGGGTTAAATATGATTTTAGTCCCTATAAATATGTCTTGTTTTAGTCCCTTTAAATAATTTCTTCAACTTTTAGTCCACAAAAGTTTTTCATCTTCATTTTTGATCCATCCTTTAAAGTAAACACATATGTAGAATTCATATTTTTGAATAAAATTTTGCATAAAAATGTATAATATTATAATAATCTCTCTAAAAAAAATAGAATTTTTTAACGAAACATGAATTAAATATGAATTTTTATATTTTTTGCGGTTAAAAATTCATATTTAATTTATGTTTTGTTAAAAAAATTGTAATTTTTTGGGAGATATTTTTACAATATTCTACACATTTCATTAAAAAAAGACAAAAAATTACTTAAAAATAAGGACCAAAAGTAGTGATTGAAAATTTTACAGGGACTGAAACGAAAAGTTAGTATATTTATAGAAACCATGAACATATTCAACCCTAATTTTTAATGTAAAAAATGTACATACTGGTGCGAACTTTTATTTTTTGAAGAAGCATATTGTTTCGAACTTGTTTTAATTTTTTAATCAAGACCAACACATTTAATTTTTTATCATTTCTTTTTTGGTGGTGGTCGGGATTTAAACTTCAAACCTTGGATATATTATGCATTGCCCCTATTAACTGAGATAAGCTCACGATGACTATTATTTGAAATAATTTTATACGTTCTTTCGCATTATCATGTTTTTATTTTGTTTTCACAACTAACGGGGATTTTTCTCTTCAAAAGTGATCATTTTTAAAATAAAAAAATATATATATCAGGACTTTTTTTTTTTGAAAGAAAAAAAAATCAGGACTTTTCTTCACCAAAATTTTTGTGGTGAATGTGGCTACAAAAGACAAAAAGTTAAAGTCAACGATATCCAATCTGTAATTGAAACGTGACATTTATCTATGATTATAAATATCATATGAGGCAAGTGGAACAACTAGTTCTCTGTTCCGAAATTTTGTACATCTGAATTTGGTTGTTATATATCATCCATAAAAAGTGTATGGCCTCTCAAAAAAAAAAATGTGTATGGAAAAGTACACAATTCAACACGAGTCTTTGAAAGGACAATAACATCTTTTTTTTTCCGACTCAAGTGTTAACGTCAAAAGAGTAGAAAGGAAATATATGCAAGAGTAAATCCACAATGAAGCCTAATTTGAAAACTTAAATAGGTATCTCGTATACGTATCACTTGTATCCCATAAAAAAAATAATACATCTCACTCGATTATAGGCATGGCAACAAAAGTTATTAATAATGAGTCTCACATTGGATAAGAGATAGTCTCATAATGTGTTCATAAGTGGGAGCAAAGTCCCTCCTTTATAAGGTGTTTTTTTAGAGATGTGTTAGAGTCAACCGCGATTTCTAAGATAATATTAGAGTCTTCTCCAAAATTTGTTGGACTACATGCTATCATGTTTCTCTTATTGAGCCACCCACCATTTATATTCACGCTCCAGATGTCCAGTCCTGGGCGTGAGAGAGTGTGTTTATTATCGAGTCACCCACCATTTGTATTCACGATCCATATGTCTAGTCATGGGCGTGATGGGGTGTGTTAATGAGTCTCACGTTGGATAAAAGATGGTCTGACAATGTGTTTATAAGTGGGGGCAACCCCCATCTCATAAGCCAGTTTTGTGGGGTTGTGTTAGGTTTAACCACGACTTATAAGAGTTATCCACCCACACCAACCTCTCAGTGAGAAAGTTTTCCCCCGTTTTGATTGGGTTTGGATATGAATTTTGGTTTACTCTGATTTCAAAACACGAGAACAAGACACATAACATGGATATATGTGCGCACCTCGAACTCATACTCAAACACGTCTCGAATGTAGAAAATTACTTTATCACCCATTGATATTTTGCCATGTTATAAAATTTGTCATTGATATTTAAATGAGTAACCAAATCACTCAGTCAAGGAAAAGTTAAAATGAACGTATTGTTGGATAATGCATTAAAACATTGTTGTCAAAGCTAAAAAAACTTCATTTTTTTAATTAAAAAATAGATTAACTGTGATGACGGGGATGAGACAGGATACCCAAACCCGCCGCGGACGAGGATGCGATTCAATTTATCATCTTTATGGGGATATAAGGAAGGTAACATGTAAGTATATGAGAGTCGGAGATGGAGATGGAGAATGTAAAACTCGTCCCCACCCCTTCTTATTGCCATGCCTACTCGTTTATAATTTGCTCATTTATAATTTATATCAGTTGATTATAATTTAGTTATGTATTTTTTTTTTTGGGTAAATTTATAATTTATTTATGTTAATATTTACTCTATTTGATGTTGCATCTCTTAGAAATATACTAATAAATTTTTTAACAAATAATTGTATATCATTGTATGAATTAAAATAAATTAGACTCTCTTACATCCATCAACACTCATCAACCCATATTAAAAAGACACCAAATGTTTTTCATTTCACTCTCAGGCAGATATTATGCAGACAAAAGAGTAAGCAATTTAAATTCTTCCCTGCAAGTTGACTGTAGTGAGTGAAGTGATCCATCAAAATGGAATTTGGATCCTCTTGAGATTACGTTTACTTGATTTTTCTCCGTTTTCAACCTCACTATTAAAGCACACCATTTTATTTTCCTTTATAATTTTAACCGTGTTTTTCTCCCTTTAATTACGATTCCAGGTGAGAAAAATTATGAGAATTCCCAATAAGAAAGATCTATTTCCATCGAAATGAAGAAAACTAAAAGAAAAAAAGCCATTTCAAATTGCACAAGTTGAAACAAAGATTGTGATATTGCAAGTTGAAACAAAGATGATCCAAAAAAGAGGATATTAACTGCCAAGTTGAAACATTAACAACAACAACTCAATTAAAATCAAAAGCACATGAAAACACTAAAATTAATTGACAATATGTCACATTAGACCCCGCAGTCTCAAGAACTCAACACACATTAGAACCAACCAAGACCACAATGACACCATCAGTAGTTAAGTTGTACCCACCAAAACACGACACGTGTTATAACTGCCTCGTCGCATAAGTCATAAACTCAGTATCCAACTCAAGAGCCGACATAGTTTCGGGCGCCAAAACAACCTCCAAATCAACCGTCCCACTTCCATCTCGCCCCGGAAAGGCCGAAATCTTACCGTCGAATTTATTCGCTTTCCCACTCCTAACCACCAACGGTTTCCCCCAACCAAAATCATTGTCATACATCGGAAACCTAGGAGAACTACCCATAGTTATAGAAGCACCATCACTATTCCCCAAAGGAAAGCACCTAGGATTATTCTCCCAATCCTCTACAAACCTCCTCACCATACCATTATCATGTGCCTTCACGTTTTTATTCAGCTGCATCGCACACCACCGTATATCCCTAGACATTACATCACCAGCAGAAGCATAAGTTGGAACACTCTGAATCGCGTTTCCAAAATAAAACGCTTCTAGCTTCGGTTCTATACGGTGTCTACAATTAACCGCCATTCTAAACGTCGTCGTTTTTGAAGGATGAAATTTCCTTGCGCGCGTGATTGCACGCCATAACAACGCGCATAGAGATTGAAACGATGAAATCTCAACCGTTTCTGTTTCAGCAACTGGTTTAACATTATTATTCTTAAACCAGTTCTCAATTAACGTCGTTACTTTTCCGTTTTCTTTGTTATAGGGATCATTCATGTGTTTCTGCATCAATTCAATAGTGCTGTACTTTGCCGGACATGGTTTGTTGTTAGCTTTTGCTTTCAATTTCTGAATTGCTTCGCGGCTGAAGCTGAAGATTCTTTCTCGAATTGGAGCATTAGGGTTGAATGTCACAGCAGGACCTTCTGCCGGTAACCGGAGAACAGCGTCGGAGATTAAAACACAATCTCTCCGGAAGCTTGGAAAATTTCTTATACATTTGTTTGCTCCTCTGCTGATTTGAGCGAATGTATTAAAGAAATTCCAGAAGGAAGTACCGTCAGTGACGGCGTGGTTAACGGCGATGCCGATGAAAATTCCGTCAGCGAGTTCAGTTACTTGAACGGCCATGATCGGAGAGAAATGACCGGTGTAACTGACTTTCCGATCAAAAGTGAAAAATTCTTTGAATGATTCATGAACATCGGTGGTTGATAAGAGGTCAGTGATGTAAAGTGAGGTGGAAGTTGCGGTGATGAAATCAACGCCGGCGTCGTTGCAAGTCAGGTAAACATAACCGTCGGAGTCGGTGGTTAAACGACCGGCGAGAGGTGGAAAGAGGGAGAGAGTGCGGGAGAGAGAGGTTTTGAGGAGAGGGATTAGAATATGGAAAGGAATGTTTGAAGGTTTTGTGAAGAGACAACCTTTTTGGATGTAATGACAAGACAACATAGGTAGGTCTGAAACAGAGAGTTTAAGGTTTGCTATGTTCGATTTTTGGTCTGGAGTTATGCTACATTTTGAGACCAAGGTTGGAGATGAAGAAGGCATTGTTTGGTTTTAATTCTAAAAGTGGTTTTTTGTTTTGATTTTGGTTTTGGTTTTTGTCCCTCTCTCTTTGTAATTCAACACTCTTGGTGTTGTTGTGTCTTGAATTTGGCAAGTGTAGAGTGAGGTGGGATGAGAAAAGAGGGTGGGAGTGTCTAGTATTTATAAGGGTTCAGATTCATGCATTTTAATTTGGTTCATTATGCTGCTTGCATTATTTTATTTTATTTATTTCCTACATTTTGGAGGTTTTATTTAATATATAATGTTTCAATCAATCAAATAGTAGTTAAGTGAATTATTTGGCGGTTGTTCTTTGTTTACTTGTGAAGTGGAATTGAAATTATTTTAGAAGAGACAAAGTAGGAGTTGATAAATTAGTTTTTCTGTTTTATTTTAGTTAGACTTAGAGATACAGGTTTAAATAATTGGCTTGGTAAAGAATTTGTCACATGTTAAATATGAGTATAATCTATTTCAACCCTTCTCTTACTAACCAATAATATTATTTTACTACATAGAGTAGTTGTGTAAAAAATAAAAACATGTATAGAGAGAGTAGTGGTCCGAGATGGACCAAAAACAATGGTTGGAGTTGATGAAGCGCGGCATAATACGGGACTAGCAAACAATAGATCTCGCAAGTAAGATTTTTGAGTGAGATCACATGTTACCTTTTTCTTGGTACAAAACTGGTCTTTTCGAAGATAAAATTTCGGAAGAAATATTGGGTTTTGGTGTAAAAAAAGTGATTTAACTAATTATATGATTTTTTTGGTTAAAAAAAAAACTAACTATGTGATTTTTTGTTTTTGTTTACAAAGATAATAGAAATGAACAAACAGGAAAGAAAAAAGAAAACGGAAAGAACAAGCTAACTATTCTCTAAGGTTTTGTTTATGAGTTTGGAGGGGAAGTCAGAGGAAGACTTGGTAAAAAAAGAATGAGCAGGTGGAAGAAATAAAGGAAAATGGGAGGGAAGGGCTTTGGGGGTTAACTTTTCTTCATAAAACTAAATCCTTTTTGTTTGGGGTTTGGGGAACTAAAAAATTGTATTGGAGAATGGTTTTTGAAGTTTTGGAGGGTTTATATGAATTCTTCAAATTTAATTTATGGTGTTAGATTATTTTTAAAATTTAAAATATAGTAATCATATGCATTAATTTATCATTCTCTAAAAAACTACTCTTTTAAATTTTTTTTAAAGATTTCTTCATTTTCCCTCATATTTTCCACCCCTCAAAGCCTTCTATTACCCTCCCATTCAAACTCGCAAACAAAGCCTAAGAAAGAAAGTGCCAACGACATCGCTTATAAGAAGATCGGTGAGACCAGCACGGGGCGACTCATAAATAACGAGGTCAGCATCAGAAGAAGCTCCGAATTTTGCAAAGAAATATTCACATTGGTTCTCTTCTCTAAGAGTGTGACAAACCGTAAAAGTACTTTGAACAAGCAAATCTTTTATGTCTTGGATAAAGACCGTATAACTAACTATGTGATTTATCTATACATATACAAAACTATGTGATTTATCCATACATATACAAAATATTTGTAAGTTTGGCATCATCTAAAAACAAGTTTTATGAAGAAAAAAATTAGTTACAAAAATTAGCTATATATTGATTGTAAAAGCATATACACGTGGGATTGTCTTGCCGTGAGTAGTATAAGAAAGCTGAATGAACATTCAACAAAGAGATATTGTTTGGGCTCTCAAGGGAAATCTGAAAATAAAATGCAGAAAAAGGGGAAACCGAGTAGTAGTACTTGACTTTCCGTCAAATAAAAAAGAAGTTGTAGTACTTGACTTAGATATGTTATGTAAATAGCAAAACAAGAATCCTAAATTCATCTAATAACAAAAGATGTGATGCATATTTGGAGATATTATTAAGGATCCCCAAGATTTTCCCTTAAAATCTCAGGAGTATCAAAATCCCTCTAGTGGGTGGTCTTCCTTGAAGGACACAATCCAAAATCTGATCTGATTTGTCTTTTATTGAGACTCTTTTTTTAATTTACCCTTTCCAAAATATCACTTCAATCCATGTCTTTTTCTTGGCCAAATTGTTTTTGTTAATCCTCTTGACCACAAAAAATATTAGTTTTATGAATTTTGATTATGACAACACATATTTTATGTAGTGTTCACACACACGCACATGTTCTTTATGTCTTCACAATAGCCATGCAATTGGTGTTTCTTTGAAGCTTCAACATTTGACAAAAACTAAAATTTATATCACCACAAAATGTTAATTTAAAATATATACAATGAAATTAGTCCCTACAATATATTTTTTAATACCAATCATAAGACCATTTTATTATTCAGAGATATAGAGCTAGTGAGACAAGAATACAAATTAATAATATTGTGCAAGATGACAATTTGATTGGATTCCGCATGGGTAAGCAAGTTAACAATATTATCGGTTCATAAAAGTGACGTAGGCAAACTGGTGACACGTATCGAAGATGAAGTGACGTGTAAGAAAGGTTCATTTGGAATAATGTAGATTTGACATTCGGTGTTGGATTGACTCGAATTATACCTTTTTGAAAAGTCAAAGAGCTCACGAGCATAACCCATCACTTTGTCATGATCTAGGGGTGAATTTAGCCATTCGAAGTCATATTAAGACCTAAAACCGCATTTTTATTATTTCAGCAAATTATTTATTTTTCAGTTTTGTTTAAGTTTGTTATTTTTCGGCCCATTAGAGTTTGTTATTTCCCTTAGTATTTAAACAGAACTTTTGTAGTCTAAGATGCGGTTTTCATTCAATAAAATTATTGAGAACTTTTCTTAATTCTGGTGGATTTCGGAAACCCTTATTTGACAGGTTTGTCGTTTGCAACTTGTCTGTTTATCTTTTAGGTTTAGCGTTTATTAATCTTTGCTTTCGTTCTGCGTCACAAAGATATAATTAGTGTATTGTTTTTTTAATGACAAAATTACACTTTAAGTCCATTAACTTAATTTTAGGTAACAATTTGTCTTTTATCATTTTTTAATTTTAATTTGAGTAAATTACACTCCTCTCCCCTCTAAGATGCTTGAATTAAACTTTCCTTCCCTCTTATGTTAAAGTATACACTTCCCTCCCCTCTTATTCAAAACATATTAGAAAACTTTTCACTTCCCTCCCCTCTTATGTTAAAATCTACACTTTACTCCCTCAATATATTTTTTTTATTTCTAATAATCTAGCAAAAATAATAATAATCTAACACACTTCGGAAAAAAATAGTATTACGGGTCTATTTTCATATAATAAAAAATTGAATACATATTTTTCGCTATTTTTTATTCACAATTTCATTAACATGTAGTTTTAAACCCTATTATAAAATATGAAACAACCCAAAATTTTCATTAACATGTAGTTTTAAACCCTATTATAAAATATGAAACAACCCAAAATAAAATTAAAATATGTGAAAAATTACTAGAAACAATAAAACATAGTTAATTAAAAGTTAATTTTATACTCTAAATTATAAAATCAATAGCAAAATATTTAAATTTAATTATCATTGACATTTAAATTATAAAGAAATGAATTATTTTTTCTTAAATGGTGGTTCAAAATAATAATATCATAAAAATGTTTATTTATCTTAAAATAAATTAAAGTGTAGTGATTATTGTCATTTTGTGTATAAAAAAAATGACTCTTAACAAAATTTGATCGGCCTGTAAAAAAATTAGTACAGTCTAATTTTTTGTTGTTGATAAAGAATATTGTAGGGACTAGTTAAATATGTGGAAATCATATTTTGTGTGTCTCGACAAAATCGATAGATTTTCTTATTGAATTGATTTTTTATTTATGTTTTACAAAAATTCGAACATGTCAAGCAGATCAAATAAATATTTTTTCTGTTTCTGATCAAGGGGTTATCATCGAGTTCACATATATCATATGTTGAAATTCGAACTTATTTATGTGAGCTTTTTGTTATTTTAGTTTGACTAAAAAAATCACATTGTTCAAAATAATTTATAGACAACTTCGGTGTTAAACTCAAGTTGCTAAAGTTTAAAATTATACATTTGTTCACGTGACAAAGTCTAGCATGCCAAATATTAAAATTACCCAACATGTAATGGAGCTGAGAAATTTTATTCGCATCAATGGTGTATCATTTCCCAACAAAAATATAATTTTTAGTAATGGCGTACAAATCTCCCCCTAAAGTTTGAGTGAATCTAGTAATATTCAACATAAATGTGAACCATATTTTTTTCTTCTTATCTTTGGAGCATGCATCACGTCCTCGAGAAACAACTTCTTTCTCTCCTATGCCGACAACTTTAGCAGAGGTGTATGTTTTGAACATGGCACGATCATAGAAGATACGACCCGAGACACCATTGTCAATCCACTGCCCACTTGATCCACCAACAAGATTGATCTATGTAATCATAGGAATGAATTTCTCTTTAGCCAAGTTAGCCAGTGGAGCAACGCTTAACTTGTTTCTACATTTGTGTGCCATATGACCTGATTTCTCACAATTGTAGCAGATAAATTGTGAACTATTGTCATTTCTTAATTGATTGTGTTTAATGATCTCATTATGGGCCTTTTGAGAGTTCCCATTCTTGTTGCAGTTGGAATTCTTATTCATATTGTGGTTCTGATTCTTGAAATGTTTGTTAGTCAACTTTGAATTTTTGGGAATTTCATCAAGAATTTTATCTTGTTCATTCTTATTGAGTATTTTTGTAGCCTTTTTATCCATGTTGTAGACAGGAACGACATAATCATACCCAATAACTCTTTTGGTATATATGACAGAAGGAAACATCTTAAAAACTACACTAGTATGGTACAATGTCCAATTTAATAAGGTACTAGGACTACTCTAATATGCTACCAAGATCGCACTTAAATCGAAGGGACAATTATACTGTAGCCACTCTAAAATGGTATTTTCTTCAAAGAGACCTAGTTTTCATAAAGAGACAATATTTCATTAAAGGGACAAAATTACATAATGGACAAAAAGAAAAAGGAAGTGGGTCGAAAATTTATCAAACAGAAAGAGAGACTTAGTGTTTTTCAAATTACAATCACCAATATATTCTACGGGACATCTTTTTTTTTTTTGAATGGCAAAATAGATATATATAAATAAATAAAAAGATTAACACAAAAGTTAGAACAAAATACACCAGAAGAGTCACAAGCGACCCTCCACCAAACCACCACAAAGAAAACCCTCAAACCCCACAGACGAGGACAGGCACCCCCAAGAAAACACCTAAAAGAGCAAAAGCAAATAAAAGCAGCACCAAAAAGCCGATAGGCAACCGCTGTAGCAAGCCCAACAAACACCTGCAAGCACAAAGAAACACAAGAAAAGCCCGACAGCCACACCGGGAAGGAAGGGGAGATACGACCCCATCCAACCCCACAAGCAGCCCTAGGAAAACTACCACCACAAAACCCTACTGGCTCAAGCACAGGACGGGCTGCACCTCCCACTCATAGAGAGAACAGGGACTAGCAGGGCACTTAGCCAGGAACCACTTCCAAGCTAAGAGTTTAACTCTGTCCACCACTAGCTCCTCTCGGAGTAAGCCACCAGCAAAAATAAGGTCGTTTCGGGACGCCCAAATGGTCCAAATAACAGCATTCCAAACAAGATGCAAACCTAACCTAACTTTTCGCCCCCCTCCTAACTCCGTAAACGCCTGAAACTGTTGGGCTAGCCCCAGAGGCATAACAAACTCCCAGCCCAGCCACCTAGATACCTGATACCACACCGGGAAGAAGGAAGGACATAAAAGGAATAAATGCACCGAGGACTCAGACGGACCACCACAGAAAACACCCCACCCCATCGGCAGGAAGCGGCACACCACGCCTGATGAGATTGCTACGAGAAGGGATCCTATTAAGGAGGAGTTGCCACGAGAAAACAATCACTTTCGACGGAGCCCAAGACTTCCAACCTGAGGAGACTGCCTACAAAACCACCCCTTCAGGGATGCCTACAGCCGGCAAACCCTTGATAAGATTGGAATAGGCCGACTTCACGGAGTACCGACCATCGGAAGTGATGGTCCAAGACCACCCATCCTCCCCCACAACCCTCGCAGGCCTATTCGCGACCACAAGGAGATCATCAAGGAGCTCAGATTCCCAAACGAAAAGAGTTCTTCTCCAGGAGAGATCCCAAACCCAGCCCCCCCTTCCCAGTGCCCTA
>Ga0315913_1006574_pt1 | contig 14039 bp, 8 predicted proteins | sample MpolsnodulesMG_FD_207736 | JGI IMG/M metagenome (GOLD analysis project Ga0315913, IMG submission 207736) | Medicago polymorpha root nodule microbial communities from Los Angeles, California, United States - small nodules | ecosystem: Host-associated > Plants > Roots > Nodule | place: USA... | reverse complement strand
AATTTTATTTTCTGGCCTCAACAACATTTTCTTTGTATGTTGAACTTACGCGACAACCGTGTATGAATTATTCAGATCTCATATGGGTATTGTGGAAGATATAGGGGGGCATGATTGTGTGTAGCAATCTTTCAAAGTTCTATTTTTATTTTTTAAAAATCCCAACCTTTCATCAAATCCGACGGTGAATAAAAAGTGGTCCACCGGTGAGGGATTTAATTGGACCCTCACCCTAAAATTCACCAAAAAATATAAGACTGAGTCTAAAGATTCTTCACAATACTAACACTATAAAAGAATAATTTACACAAGTGTTATTTCTAAAAAATATATTTTCACACAGGATATTTTAGACTCAAATTTAGATAATATATGATTTAAAAGGATATATGAATCGCATATTAATTTACATCAAATATTTAGATATTTCATAAAGTGATTTAAATCCCAAATTTTAAAGGTATAGAATAAATCAAATCTTCTTAAAATACTTTGGGTGTAAAATAATATACTAATATTTACCAGATAATTGGGGATAAAAAATTCCTCATTGACACATTAAATTCAATTTTTGAAAGAGTTGAATTATTTCTCATAAGTGCCATATAAGAGTAAGGAATGTTCGTAAAATTTTCTCACAAAAAATGTGAGAATATAATTTATTTATCCCCAAACAATAACATATAAATATCTACATGTGTCAAAAAATTCCAAAATAATAAGAATATAATAAATAGTTATTATTTGGCATAAAAAAACAATTTTCGATTTTTTTTACGCGCTTCCACGCGCCAGAAATGCGTGAAGCATCTTCTTTTTTTACTGAAAAACGGTTCGAAATGACCCACGATTGACCCGATTGGATTCTCGCTCATTAGTGGACGAATTTTGACGATTCAAGTGGGGTTAAAATCGCGATTGAGATACAAAAGGATTTCACATGTCAATTTTTCGGATTATCGACTTAACGACAAATCTAAGAAACTAGGGTTCATCCCAAAATCCAAAATTGATACTGATTTCTCATAGAACAATACACATCGATCTACCTCTCATTGGGTTTAGCTAAATGGTTCAACCCATCACGGTCAATTTAGAAAGAATAGCTAAAGCACACATATTTATCAATTAATTAGTGCTTAACACAATAGACCATAATTTATAATATAATATTAACTTATAATAATTGATTATTGTCAATCCATAATTGATTAATTAAAATTAATCCAACAATAAAATGATGTATAAATATTTAGTTTAAGAAGCTAAACAAATCCACTAAAATTGGCACCGAAAAGAATCAAACCTAAGACTCTAAAAGAAGCACACTTCAAAACCACAAGTCAACACGACCGACCTAAATGGAATTTTGATGTATAAATGTTATTTTTAGAAATTAGTAAAATTGTCTACGATTCAATTGTTTTTATGTCTCTTAATTAATCTGATCTATATATACAGTTTTTTTATACTAATAAATAAATCATGAAAGTATTTCAACAGAAAGGAAAGTCTCTTATCGTGTATTGATGATTGACTTGGGCTAAATACTTCATGCGTGACTGTCTATGATGTTTTGTTGAATCATGCTCTTTACCCAACACATTTTGCTCGCGCCCAACTAAAATACTGAAAATACCCTTACGTAAGTTAACTCGTGCATGTGTAAAATTACGTTTGTTTTACCCATGCGTGACTTAAGTCACGCTGCATGAGTTAACTCACGCAGATATTATACCCCGCGTGAGTTAACTCACACTAGTTCAATTTCTTTTAATATGAATTAATGCTTCCAACTCTCTGAATGACAAACTATTGCCTTTATTGTTTCTTCTTTCGTTTTCTGCATTCTTTGTTTCTTTCTTGTTTGCATTTTCATTCATGTGTATAGATTTTGTTATTATCTTACTATGATTACATTGTATATAGATTATGTTGTGACTTGGTATTTGGATGGTTAATTAATTGGAATTGAAACTCGAACTGGAATTTAAAGGAATTAAGTGATTCTTTTAATTATAAACAATGAAGAAATCAACAAAAATAATTTTTCTTGTGCTTTCTTTAATTAACGAAACTGAGTCATAAATTAGAGAGTTGGAAGCATTAGTTCATAATAAAAGAAATTGAACTAGCATCAGTTAACTCATGCGGGGTGTAACACTTGCGTGAGTTAACTAACGCAGAATTTTACACATACGTTTGTTAACTCACGTAGGGGTATTTTGGTTAGTTTGGTTCGGTGGGAGCAAAACTTGGTTGGAGAAGAGCAGAATTTTGTTTCTTTTCCTACCTTCCACACCTATTTTGAATTATGAAATCCGAATAGTTGGAGCATGTTTTTAACATACTTTTAGACTTTTTAGATTATATAATTTAAAATCTGAAAATGCATGTGAGAAACTAATAGCATGATGGAAAATAAAATTATTCCTTATTTTTTGGTTAAAAAAGACGAGCCATTGTTTTCTTTGTCAAATGGACTTGGGTACATGGAGAAAGAAGTGCTTCGTGCAATATAAGGCTAAAATGATATTTTCTATATAGCACACCCATACCTAAGCCTCTCACCTCCAAATAATGGAGATTTATTTGGAGATAAATCCCTTTGAAAACGACAAGTTCCTTAAATTTAAATTTTGAGTTATATTACTATTTTTTTTTTGGGTTTGTCTAACATGTGCAATATTGCACATGTGGAACTAAAAGTAGTAACTTTTTTTTATTGAAAAACACCAATTATTTACCATTTTAAATTTCTTAACATTTGCATATGATAGAAAAAACCATTTTTTTTGTAAACAAGTATATTCTATATAATTCAAGTTTTACAAAATGTTAATTTTTGTCTCTCTCTTGACAGCAAAATGCTTAAAGCATTTCATTCATAATAATACATCAGGTAATAAGTCAAAAGCAAAAGGTAGTTAAAAGTGAAAAATGCTATTATTTGAAATATTTTGAAAAAAAAGGGAAGTAAGGATACTATGTGGTATGAAAATACCATTCCATAATATACCGAACGAATCATTTTTAAAAAGAAAAAAAAAAATTAGAAAATTGATCTTCTCATTTTAAGAATTGCACATTTTAATTTTCATGAGAAAAACAGTTTTCTAAAATTAATTAGATCAATTACTTGTGAGTCCAAAATACAACATTGAAACTCTTACATGATTGTTCGTTTAGTCTTTTAATTGTCATTGAAGAAATTATATTTGTACAACCACTTTACTACAATTTTTTGATAACTTTATCTCTCATATTTACATTATATTCTTATTCTTTTCTTACATTTTTCTCTCTCTCTATTATTTTATACCAATAAGAAGAGAAAAAAATAAAAGTTATCATCAAAATTGTATCCCTACTCATTCTTTTTTCCTCTGAATATCAACTTTCAAGAGTTATCTCACAAATCTTTAAAACACATAGTATCGTTTAAAAGAGCACAAGTATCAAACTCTTGCAGCAGCTGTTCTTGGTCCTGCTAGGGCCCACTAATAAATGGGGCAGGGTACGCTGAAAAACATGAATATTTTGTCAACTCAACCTCTGGCAAACCGTATTGACCAAAATGTAAACATGACACACCATGTGTAGCAACTTGGATGTAACTAAAAGGTTGACGATTTTGTTTCTTAAAAATTTCAAAGCATTTTTCAAAGAATATAGTGGGAATAATCCCATCGTAGCTAGTACTAATTATTAGCTGAATAATAGTATTTCATCAACTCCTTAGAATTTTATGCCAATGCCATGGAAAATGAGTTTTAGTGTAGTTATTGATTTTTTTTTCTCATTGGTTGAATGGATGGATTCATTTAATAAATTTGTGTCATCAGAATTACAACTCATTTCAATTCGATATCTATCTAATTTCATGATATCTATCTAATTTCATTAGTGTTTCTCATTAGAATTTTAACCTTGCAATTTTGTCTAAACAAGGTTGGCGTATTATGTACAACGACGACTTATTGATCTCATAATGTTTGAAAGGAAGGTATTTTCCTAGAAGCAATTACTTGAAAGCTTCAACTGGTTACTGCCCAAGTTATACGTGGAGAAGTATTTTGCAAGCACGAGTGGATGTTATTGAGAAAGCTGGTATTTGGAGAGTAGGAGACGGTCGTCTAATTAATGTATGGGAGGATAATTGGCTTCCTTATCAAAATGGATACAAGATTTGGTCCCCTAAACCCCCTAATTGTGATATTATGTTTGTCTCAAATCTCATTCACCATGATATTCGATGTTGGAATGCTCCTTTAATTAATGAAATTTTTCTTCCTTTTGAGGCTCAACAAATTCTTCTATTGCCAATTTCTTTCTCTCAATTGCAAGATGAATTTGTGTGGGGTGCTTCACGGTCAGCTACTTTTTCTGTGAAGAGTTCATACCATTTCTTAAAGGCAAGGCGTGAAGCAGATGGCTCACATGGCTCAATGCAGGACAATAATCACCAAGTGTGGAAAAAATTATGGAAAATAAAAAGTATTCCAAGACACATCCACTTTTCTTGGAGGATTCTACATGAAAAACTACCAGTAAAAAATGATCTGTTTAAAAAAGGAATAAGTAGCGATCCATTGTGTGTTCTTTGTGGGGAACATAATGATACAATTTCACACCTCTTTATGGAATGTCATTGGTCAAAGCAGATATGGTTTGCTTCCTGTTTGAGTGTGGTATTTAATTCGCATGATTCCAGGTATGTTCCTTTTCATAAGTGGTTGGAGGAAAAGATTATTGATGTCGATGAGGATATTATAATTCATGTTTTGGCCTTGTGTTATGAGATATGATGTGCTAGAAATAAGAAATGTTTTTAGGGGACTGATGTTGATGTGGCTTCCACTGTTCAAAAGGTACAAAGATCTATTGTGAATTTCAAGAATGCCAGTACACTGTTGGTAGAGACACTAAGTGGAGGTCCAATTTTGCCAATATATGATGTTCATTGGACCCCTCCTTTTAATGGTTTCTATAAGCTTAGTGTTGATGCAGCAGGTCCGATAGAGGGTGATAAGTGGGGTATTGGTGTTGTGGTGAGAGATAATGAAGGTGTTGTCATTGGTGCTAGTTCCTGGCAAGTCTTTTCATTACTAGATTCAGAGGTTGCAGAAACTTTAGCTATGCGGAAGGGTTTGGAATTTGCAAAAGACATGTCTTTTCTAAATCTTATAGCAGAATCAGATGCTTCTAATGTGATTTTAGTGTCGAATGCTCACCAACAATCTCCCCACTATGTTGGCTCTATTATTCGAGATTGTATTAGTTTTAAGGGTAGTTTTCGTAGTTTAATTTTTTTGCATGTTAGACGTGAAGCCAACCAAGCTGCTCATTATTTAGCTAAATATGCTCTTAAGAATTTAGATTGCATATGGGTCGAAGAAACTCCGCCTTGTATTTCTGCAGTCTTGACATTTGATTTATTGTCAAACTTTCGTTAATGAAATGAAATTGTCTTTTAACGTCAAAAAAAAAAAAATCAAGGCTTTTTTGATTTTTGGTATTTTTTTTATTGAGATTTGATTTTAAACCCGTTATTTCTAAATTTGAGATTTTAATTTACATATTTCACGAGTTTTAAATTTTTTCCACAAGTCAGTTTGAGACTTACTTTTTATGACATGTCATATTCATTAATAATAAAAATTACATTTTATGATGTGCCATTGCTGATTTGAACTACAAAACAACGAATTTTAGAAAAATAAACTTACATATGACCAATGAAACTAGAAAAAAAAAATGTTACAATTGAGTTTTTTTAGTCTAAATTATCAATGTCACATCGTCAAATGTGATTTTACATCATTAATGAAATCATGTCATAAAAACAAACATCAAAATGAGTTGTGGGGAAAAGTCCTGAAACTTCTAAAATTAAGGACTAAAACTCCACAATAAGAATGCAAGTAAATATATGTGTTTTGTGGTGGTGAAAGAGCCTCACAAAATTGAAAATTCGACCACAAATCACTTGTTTGAGGCAGCCAAAAAACCCTCACAAGTTTTGTAATTGCCAATGCTGCCACAATTTATGGTAGTCTAAACCCTCGAAAAACATCCATTAGATTAAAAAAAAAACTTTCATTATGTGTTGATTTAAAATATCAAAAACTAACTTTTTAAAAATAAAAAATAAAATGTGGCGGTTTAGACCACCACAAATTATCAATTATCTAAAAAATCAATGTAAAAACATAAAAATATATATTTTTAAATAGAAAAACCAATTTAAATTTATTTTTAAAAAAACAAAAAAAAATGTAACCAATTTTAAAATCAAACAAAAAATTAAAATAGAAAAATTTATTTAAAAAATGAAATAGTAGAAAGAAGGAGGAGAGAATGATAGTAGAGAGAATCTAGATAAAAAGCTTAAGAGAGAAAATAGAAGTGAGAAATAAGGAAAGATGAGAAGAATCAAGTGTAACACAAACACACATGTAATATGAGGCAAATTTATGATGACTTTAGCCCTTACAAATTTTTAGAGAGAAATGGAAATTTTCAGAGACAACGTAGAGGAAAAATTTAGAGAGAAGACATAAGTAAGAAATGAGAAAGATGATAAGAATGAAGCGTGAGGGGGGCAATATGCAGCTGTTTAAGCCCTCACAAATTTGTCTGGTCTAAGCTCTCACAAAATTTCTTCGTAACTAAATTAGTGATGGCGTAAGCCCTCACAAAACCCAACAATAGTTGTAGCAGAATAATCTCCCACAAGTTTCTTGAGAACTTAATTTTTCAATAATAACAACAAATTTGAATTTTAAAATTTGTGAGAGTATTTTTTACCAGTAATTTGTGAGGGTATTTTAGAATTCATAAATCTTATTTTAGTTTGCTACAAAAGAGTGTTTTTGTTGTAGTGGAAAGGTACTCAAAATCAAATTTAGTTAAAATAGAATGATCGAAGATGCATTTAGGCCAATTTAAAACTGAGGTTTACTATTTTAAATGCATTATTTCTCATTTAAAATTGTAAAATATGTAAATTATTTATGTAGTGTACATTCATTTGAAGTTTTGTGTCGGTTCTCTCTTATCTAACTAAATAGCTTGAGGGTCAATACAATTTTAATATTGACTAGACTTCCGACCCGTGCGACGCACGAGACCTACCGACTATAAAATAAACTAATAAATTATACCTTTGTAGAAAATTGATGTCAAATAAGTTATATGATAAATATGTATTAACATTAATCATATGATAATATTCCTAACATTTTTATGTGTGAGTTATAAGTTTCACATTGTTTAGAAAATTTGAGGTTGAACACTATAAGTGAGAGGACTCATAGTCTCATTGCCTTAAGATTTTGGGTTAAAGTTTAGTATCTCTCACTCTTGCATGGTGCCTCGTGACCCAACACATTCATATGTTTGGAAAATCGTACAAACATCATAAGTTATCATAGATTACGAAATATTTTTCTATAGACCACATTTGACACTTTACGTTACTATATTCACCATATTTATCGGCTGTCAATATCATCAACCCTTCTCTTAAAGTAATTCTTGAAATTGCAATGTATAATTGATCATGTAAAAAAATAAACGTTTGCAAATATATCTCAACATGTTTAAGCGATTAATCTCGCCTCTTATTAAAAGTCATTGCAATTAAATAGTTAAGATGGCTAACTACCACTTTAATGCAAGTCATTACCCTTGTTTTATCTAAATAAAAATAGATATATTAATATATAACTTTCTGAAGTAAAATACAAATTATAAATTATTAAGTGTGTATTCAGGAGGGTGTATAGACAATTACACCTAGTGAGTCATAACCTTTTTTTTCAATGGAAACTTACACTTAAGATCGGTGGAGAATATTGCATCTCTTTAACTTGTTATTTTTCTATATAAAAAAAATAACCAATATAAAAAATGATAAACTTATTGGAAGATAAATGAATAAAAGTTACTCCAATACATAATATATACTACATCAGTGATAAAGATCTCCAAATAAGTCAACCTGATAAGAATCATAAAGCTTGGAAAATGTGGTTTGTTCACGGTCAAGATTGCTAAATTTTGTACATTTGGACAATTTTCCCTGAAACAAAAATAAAATTGCAAGTGACATGAAATAGGAAGAATTACACAATATTTTGGAGCTGTATAAATTTCATGTGTACATGCAGTCCATATAAATGGTTGATGGGATGTATTCATCTGCCACATGATAGTGGCCCAACGGTTAAACAAAGGTAGATGCCAATGTATAGAAATCAAATTATTGACGGCCTATATCAATCGAAAGCAAGTCTTGTTTCAGCAATCTTGGATGCTTTAAATGTTCTATCGTTTTCTGCCTCTTAAGTCCATGTCTTCTAACAATTTTGGAATGAAAGAGAAGTGGAAAATTTGAAGACCTTGCAAGAAATACAATTCATAAACATATTTCACAAAAGGAATTGACACATAAACACCTGTATGGTATAAGAGCATTGATATTTTCTAGAAAAACAAACTTATATACTACTCACAAATAACTGATGCTTAATTTAGATGACATGTGTATCATTTTTACTTGATTCACAAACCTAAAGCTACGAAGGATAATAACCTGATAAGCTCCAAACTATAATGTAGAAGTTATGCAAGCCAGTTTCATTTAATTTTGCAGGGACAAAGAGAAATTCATCAGTGATTACAGATGAAAAAAAAAATTAACATCAACTTTATATGGATATATAAAGCATTAACAAAAACTCTCAAAATGAAATGAAAAAAAGAATATATTGCAAACAGAGATCAAAACAGCAATAAAAACTCTCAAACTGGAGTAATAAAAGAATAATAACCGGAATATGGAATACAGTGGCAAAAATAGTATTTACCAGGCAAGCAATGATATGAGAGCAAAGTTTTAGCATTGCGTGTAGCCATTACGAAGATGGAATATTACAGAGATGGAATAAAGGAATAGTGCAATTAAGGTTTCTGTCTTGCATGTATATATAGCCAAAAGCTTTGGTATTGTAACATGTGCATATGCGTGGAGAATATGCCAGAATTAGTGAAGAGCTGTAACATTTTACATGGAGTATACCAATGGACAAATTAATTGCAGTTTATAGTTACAGCTTGTGTATTTTGAAATTCAAAATTTGAAGAATATGTAAAGGCTAATAAATTACGGTACATAACACACCTAACCAAATCCCACAGATTTCAACGTAGCCAACTTAGTGGAGGGAAAATAAGTAGGGTTAAGTGGCTAATTACAACTAATGCTATACAATTAGAGGGAAAAATTAGGTCAACTAGTAGCATTACCTAATAAGCATTTAGAGTAAGGGATGAAATCACAGCTAATATTCCACATAATCATGTTAGAACCTGCACAACCTCTTGACTCTAGACGAATATACGATGCAGTATTTCATGAGGAATTCAACTACAAGTGCGTAGTAAATTGCTTCCAACTTTTCTCTATTTCTGATGCTATTATGACAAAATATACCATCTTCTACACTGTCAAAACCTCAATGCATGGTTGACATTGATTTTAAACCTACAAAACTATCATTCCAAATACAGAAAATCACTATAATCAACAAAAATACCTTGACCCATTAGTTCCAAAACTTGATTAGCGTTACCCTTTTGAAGAAAACGCGCCAAGTTTTCATTTTGATGTTGATGAGGGATTTGGGGAAGGTTCAATTTTGGTTGAATTGAAGGATTACCCATACATAAAGGTGGAGTTTTTTTGGGTGTGAAACGACATTTGTTGGTGTCGTTTTGACGAGGGTGAAGGTTGGTGGCATGGTGAATAACATAGGTCCAGAAAGGAGTTGAAGAAGATGAACCTGAGGATGAAACCATGGGTGAAGTGGGTGTTGTTGGTGGTGGTGGTGGTGATGGAAGAGATGGATGGTGTTGGTGGAAGGGAAACGGAGGGAGATGAAGAGATAGAAGAAGAGGGCATTTTGGTAATTTAAACATGAATGGTTTCATTAAGGGCAATTTTGTCTATTCGTCTCATTAAATCTGAGTCAGTAGTGTCATTGCACAGTCACAAGCAACCATGTCAACTAATCACGTCCACATCAGCGAGAAAATAGGATTAAGGACCAAATTTCAAGAGATTAACATTTGCAGTGGTGGATTGAAATAATTAACAAATATAAAGACTAAATTTAAAACTCGCTTTATTTGTGGGGGTTAAAAGTGTAAATAAGCTTTTTAATATTTAGAAATTTTGAAGGCTTAAACACACTATTTACCCCCTAAGTTTGCAACAGTAGCAATTTTGGTCCCCTTTTAAAAAAAAAGGCAAAAGTGATCCTCCATGTTTAGCCCCTTTTGCAAAACACCAATTTTGACTCAGTCAACACTGTGTGGCATGCCACATGTGTAAATTTTTAATTAAAAAATGTTAAAATTGTCACGTGTGTATATTTTGAATTAAAAAAATCAAAAAAGAAAAAAGAAAAAAAGGGAGAGGCACATGAGTGAGAGAGTAGAGACTTTCTCTTCTTTCTTTTCCTCCCAATTCTTTCTTCCTCTTCCTTCTTTCCCTAACTGCCGCCCCTTCCTCTTCCCTTTTTTCCGGCCACTCTTTCCGGCCACCCAACGTGGTGCTTCCAACCATCATTTGTCAAACAAAATAGATAATATTCATTCTCTCTTCCTTCTCTATCTCATCATAAATTTATTTTTCTATTGTAGATATTTTTTGAGTTTTCAAACCGCCACCTTCATTGTTAAATCTTGATCACCACAAAACGTTTTTCGACAAATTGCCACCATAAAAGTACTCTCCTTCGTATTCCCTACAAAACCCACCAAAAAAATATATTTGGATGACATTTCTCAGACAACCACTGTACTGAAAAACATCACCACCGTGCCGGAATTTAAATCTGTTGTTTTGATTTTAATTGCTTTTAATAAACAGAAACATCTTATTCTAAATAAGGGAACAGAGATTGCAGGTTTTGATCCTTATTGCTAACAAATTCTCCCACCCCTCACAAAATGATTGGCTACAAAAAAAATGCATAGATGATGAACCATCGATATAGTCCATAAATCATAACACACTCTCCAATTTAACATTCAAGATGACATTTCGCATGAACCATTTTTAGGTGATGGCCGAAATAATTTGTTTTTGCATTATTTCTAATGTTAATGATTTATGAGTTGTTATTGTTTTGCTTTTAATTGATTTATGGGTTGTTATTGTTGCTGGAAATCTATTGTAATTTCATGGTTAATTGATTTTTTGGTTTGTTTTGCTGGATTTGTTGATGTTGCTTTTGTGTGAGTGTTGATATGAACATTCATGTTGCTATTATGATTTCTGGGTTTATAGATATGGTGTAAGTTCATGTTGTTGTTGTCTCTTCACTCACGTGCCCTCTCTTCTTAATTTTACTTTTTGATTTTTTTTATTTCTTTAATTATACGCATGGAATTTACGGATTAAAAAAATACAAAAAGTACCAGGTGGGATAACACGTATGGTTGATTCGGTTAAAATTGGTGTTTTGCAAAAGGGGCTAAACATTGGGGGTTACTTTTGCTATTTTTTTAAAAGGGGGTCAAAATTGCTACTTTTGCAAACTTAGGGGAGGTAAATAGTGTGTTTAAGCCAAATTTGAATCATTAATTGATAGAGTCATTTATTCATTTATGGGAGATATTCAAATTCAATTGGCAAATATGACATCAAATTTGGAATAGGATAGCAGTTTAGTCTTTGGAGAGCTTGTCATTGATCATAGCTACATGCAACTCCTAAATCCTAATAGCAAAAGGTTGAAAGTAATTAGTATTGCTTGTTAATCAAAACTAGATCCCCTACCCGTGCTGACGCACGGGCATTTATAGTGTGGATTAAAATATAGTAGAATATAACACATAATATATATACACGTTGGTAAATAGTTTCAAGTTAGTCTTATATAGTAACAAATAAAATTAAGCATAATATGAAAATACAACAAATGAAAATGTTAGATAAAATGAATTACAAAATAAGCTTAATGATTCTTATATGGTATGCAGAAGTTCATACATTCTGAAATACTTCCTTGTATACAACATTTGTTGTATTATCAATGCAATCACCATTTTCATCAGTTATGAGTATTTTCAAACCTTTCCTTGATGATACCCTGGAAACTGCGACATATAATTGGTCGTGAGAGAATACAGATTGTAATAGGTAGATGCCAACCTGCTTTAATGATTGCCTATGGCTTTTGTTAATGGTCATTGCAAAACAAACGGTAATAGGAAACTGACTGCTTTGGAACTTGAAGGGAATTCTGGTGTTGAAGGTTGCAATGATAGTCTAGGCACATACACCTTGTCACCAATGTTGCTTCCTGAGATCACTCTTCCTTCTAAAACATATCTCCCCATTCTTGTTATTATTAAATGTGTTCCGTTGCATAAGCCAGCAGTTATGTCCAAGTTCCTCAGTAGCATAACAGGAACTCTATATCCCTTACCCGTGCTGCCGCACGGGTCATATATGGTTAAATACCTTGCAATTTATTATAATATGTCACACAGAATTATTACTTACTATGACAAAACAATTCACAATCTCATGAAATACGAATGGGTCTTAATGTGACTTTTTTATAAAAGCAGTTCATAATCCATAAGTTGAAATACACTTGGAAATATTATACATATGCAATCATTCTAGAAGCATATCCTATTGCATTTTCCATCTCACGAAATCAATTTCTAATCCGTGTCGTTTCGAATGGGTCATATAAAAATAATGACATCAATATATGCTAACTTACATTCCAAATCACCTGCAGACGTTCAAAAGTATAAGCAGATGGAAGGTATTAGTGTTTATATTAACATATATAACTTAACATTAACATATTTCAATTTGAAATCTGCCCGTGAAGGTTGAACATACCAAGAAATATTATGCCCTTCAAAGCGTCAACTCAATGTTCAGCAGCTTTATAGAATAATATTCGCTCATCAATGGTACTGTAATTCTATGCCAATTTCATCTATACGAAGCACATGGCAGCATACCATATATGGTTAGTATCCTCTCATATAATCTGATTGCCTGCATAAATAGGGTCTAATGTATCTCTCTGACATTACAAAAAAGGGTAAAAATTCTCAAAACACATTATCAACATTATCTATTACAAATTACGGTAAATTTCTCTAGAAACCACATTAGAAGTTATATTGATATTAACCAACTTGGGCAGACATGACAATATAATTTGCAACTAATTTGAAGTGACCATATGTGTGATTAGTCCACTTATCCATATATCTTGTATTGTTCAAGAATAACACATTAAAAAGGATTTCAAAAATAGCATTGGATTAGCAAAACCATGTAGTATAATGAACTTCACTGTAATCCTAAATTCATGAAAAGCACAAAATGTAGTATAATGAACTTAGTCATAATCCTAAATTCAAAGTATGACGACCCTCCTAAATTCAATGCATAACTTTCAATAGTTCTCTCACTTTCATCAAAGTATGAACTCTCTCTTCCCAATTGACTGTGCCAAATTAGCCTTGTACACCAACATAACATATATCCTAATTAATTAGATCCAAAAATACAGAGATGGAGAAGAAACAAATAGTAAATAACATGGAGATGATGATTTGCAGATACAAATTTATACAACCAATTCCATCAACCTCTCTTTTCCGGAAAGTCTAACATGACATTAATTACATCATAGAGGCCATGATACTTCATTGTTCACAACAATCCAAGATCATGGTATTATTTTAGTTTATATAAGTTAAGGGGTTGGAACTCAAGGAAGAGGTTACCTATGAATTGAAAAAAATCCCTTTCTAACATAATATAAAAAAACGAAAATAATTTCATATTAGATAAAAAAAATTGGATGTATCAAAAAAAGAGTAGTAATCTTTAAGTTTCTTTAACTATACACACTTCAATTAGTTAATTTGATTCACAATATTTTATTTTATTCCAATTCATACCTGAAAATTCTTCTTATTTCATCTTG
>Ga0315913_1006566_pt1 | contig 14054 bp, 7 predicted proteins | sample MpolsnodulesMG_FD_207736 | JGI IMG/M metagenome (GOLD analysis project Ga0315913, IMG submission 207736) | Medicago polymorpha root nodule microbial communities from Los Angeles, California, United States - small nodules | ecosystem: Host-associated > Plants > Roots > Nodule | place: USA... | reverse complement strand
ATTCAAGCTGTTTAAGACACATCTGAAGAAGGAGTTTTTCCAATCCTTGTTGTATCCAAAATCAGTTGTGGCATGTTGTTGCAGAAATTATCCTTCACATTGCACAAATAAGAGTTGTTAATTTAAATAAACTAAGGCTTAAATAGGTCTTTCGTCCCTGCAAATATAGGGCATTTGAATTTTCGTCCCTCAAATTACTAGTCCTTCCAATCTGCCACTGTAAATATTAATCATTTGACTTTTGGTCCTAATTAGGTTTTTTTTTGCTGAGGTGGGCTGTCATTAGCGACATGGTGCCCATGTGACAAGTGATGATTGGGCGAGGTGGTTGGCTTAAATAAGTCTTTCCTCTCTGCAAATATAGGTCATTTGAATTTTCGTCTCTGAAGTTACTAATCAGATGTAATTAGGACCATTTTTCAAACGATTAATATTTGCGGTGGCAGATTGGAAGAATTAGTAACTTCAGGGACGAAAATTCAAATGCCCTATATTTGCAGGGACGAAAGACCTATTTAAGCCATTAACTAATGAATGAAGTAATGAAAATTAGTATGTATTATGGAATTTAAGTGTTAAAGTATCCAACATGAACCTTAATAGAGGTTTGAAAACTTGATGAGGTATCAAATGAAGCTATATTGGTCGTCAAGGGCATAATAACAGATTGATTTGAGATGCTGCATTGTTCTGGAAAACTAAAAGCTTGCCGTGCGAAATATTCATTGTTAGCAGGCGGGGTAATTGGCTAATTGCACTGTTAGAATTGTGAAATCCACTATGACCCTCATCAAGATTGAACAACTCAGTCTGAGGAAACATCGTAGGTCGCGATCCTCCTGATAAAGACATTGGATGCAAGCTATAGCCATTTCTCATCATTAACATCTGCAGAATTAATCACAAACACTAAAGTAACAATTAGTCCATGAAGGATTAATGGACCTATAGTCAGTCACTTTGGATAAATTTTTCAAGAAACATTCACAAAGAAAATAAATATTTAAAGAGTCTTGCAATAAGTATGAGTTTCTTAAACAATTGATTCTTCTATAAATTAGCTTATGCATCAATTTTCTTTTTTTTCCAAGAAGCTCTATTATTTAATTTCTTCCTTAGCTAATTGTGAAGCTCAGTAAGCTAGAAGATGATCCAAATTGAGTCATAGGTCGAGTTTGGATAAACGGTTTGATTAAATGCTTATGCGTTTATGCATAAAACACTTACTTATAAGTGTTCACGTATAAGCTATATCTATAACAAAAGATGATATAAAGTTAAACTGTTTTCATATAAGCTATAAGTTGTTTTCTTAAGCTAGCCTGAAGAGCTTACCAAAATAAGTTGAAAATATCTTATGGACATATTATAAGGTGTCCAAAACATGCTCACAGTTGCTTATGCCAGTGAATAAGCGTAAATAAATCAATCCGGTCAAACCTTAGCCTTTTGTTTCATCAACAACACTTGACAATTTGACATGATTAAGGACAAATGTGTTGCACAAAAAAACCATTCATAATATTTAACATGTTTTAGACTTTGATTGTTCATCTTAAGTTAAGATTCTTAGTTCTTCCCAAATCATCTTGAGTTTTACTATTATAGCTAACAATAATTTCGGAATCTAACTAAATAATCACTTTCTTTAAAAAAGAACTCAATGATGACACTGTTTAGTTGTTGCTCCTAAGCCATATTGGAGGTGCAACTTTTTATGAGAAAGAAATAAAATGAAAAAAAATAAATAGGGAAAAACCTATCAAGCTCTTGGCCGAGGAACACCTAAAACAACAATCAAAACATGACTTGGATGAGAGAGCAATTATAAAAAAATCTTCATGGAGTCATCAAAGGAAGTTTCAATCTAAGCTAGCCAACCTACACACTCATTGTTAGCACCACTTTGATATGGTCACACTTGTTAGGAGTAAAATTTTATGAACAAATAAATAAAATAACCTTAATATTATTAACTTGTCTAACAAATTTTATATATCGAATGGTTTCAACGGTATCATTCTTTTATTTTTGTTCTTTTAATTTTTCAATTGTTCGTTTGATTTCATGTTCGCTTTACCTTCGATTCCAACCTTATAATCATTAACTTCACCAACTCATCATAACAAAACAAAAAAAGACACACACGCACAATGGCATAACAAACATAAAAATATCAATATAACAACATAGATCTATTTTCTAAAAAAAAATGGCTTCATCTTCAATACCATTTCTACAAAAATATACCTAAACTACGTAGATCTTCCCGTACTAAATTCATGCCTCTATTACACGTATGACCCAACAAATTCCACCCTCTCGATGGTCTTCATAGCGGCCCCGCCAACTCTAGCTGGTTAGATTTCCACGGGGAATAAACCCAATCACCCCAACCATTATGTGGTGATTGAGTTTATTCTCCATGAAATCCAACCACCTTGAGCAGGCGGGGACTCTAGTAAGACCACCGACAGGGTGGAGTTCATTGGGACGTAGGTGTAGTGGAGGTAGGAATTTAGTATGGCAAAGTTTATGCAGTTTGCGTATATTTTTGTTACTTTTGAGTTGAGCATGTAGTGATTAAACCTTTGCTCAAATCTTAGATAAAAGAAAAGAAGAGAAACAGTATTGAAGGTAAAGCCATTTTTTCGAAAGAAAAAAAAACTGACGAAGAAGAGAAAGAGTGCAAACTATGTTGTTAGACTGTTATTTGTATGTTTGTAATGTTGTGTATGTGTGTTTTTCAGAGGTTGTTTTTTATCAATAGACAATGAGATGGTGAAGTTAATGATTATGAGGTTGGAATTGAGGATTTGGAAAAGGTGTAAAGTCAGAAAATCAAAGATATTAATATAACAAATTCATCCTCTAAAAAAATTTATTGTAATAAATTCATGATTTGAAATGAATTTTTAAAATTAACCGTTGATTTTAGACTTTAGAATGAGTTGGTCGCTTTAATGGAGAACATGAAATTAACCATATGACAATTAACAAATCAGGGTTAGGCCTTGAAGTTTTTGCTCTGGCCAAACTCAAGTCTTGTAAAGCTTAACTCGACCAAGCTTATTTCCATTCCAAATCTCCACCCATCTACAAAGTTGGATTCTCTTGATTTTAACGCGTGGCTTGATTTACTCTAGCAAATGATAGAAACAATTGGGCCTCTTGACATAAAATAGAGCCAAGGTTTGTTGTAACCCTCCCAACTATTTCATTAGGAGTCTTGGTTTTACTTTTTACTTCCCCTAACAAAAAACTACACTTGTATGAAGATGTGAATAAGTCAAACCGACCGACGATATAATTTAGGCTAAATTCATTCAAATCAAACTTGTTTTTAAATAGAAAAGACTTTGACTTTTTTAAAAAAAAAACTTTGACTTTGATTTTTTTTATTTTTGAGGAAAAGACTTTGACTTTTTTTAAAACCTATTTAGAAAGATCGGACAACAATGCATAATTTATTTTAGGCCTACTAAGGATCTACTAAATAAATATGAATAATAAACATTATTACTATTATTATAATATTAGGTCTTGCATTTTGGATTCAAATATAAAAAAAGTCTAACTTTTCAGTAACTAAACTTATAAACCTACATTAATTTCTGCATATTGTAATTTATAATCATAAACTAGAATTGAAATGTAATATTATATATGATTTTATTCTAAAAATTGACATGTTAAATATCAAATGAAGTTTAATGTTAATGTTCTATTAAATGTGATACTATATTGTCTTTTTCTAACTTCCTGCTCTTGCATATTCCTCACCCACGTCAACGACTCCCTGAGGCCTACACTTCTTCGTGCACTTTAGAGCAGCCATAAAAAAACAATGTAGCCTTCACAAATTCCTCATTTATCATTTTGGTATATGAAAAATTCAGCACATGCATGAATGGTAAATTTATAATTGTATGATGATAGATGAGTAGGTTGAGTTTGAGTTAAGTCAAGTGTGGCTTCTAGGGTGTGCGACATCCTCATATCGCACATGATGCGAGACCCAAATGAAACAGATTGCTAAAACTCAGTTCTTAGGATGCTATGTTAATTTTGGTGGATTAATTTAATTTTTTTCAAAAAAAAAAAAGAAAAAGAAAAAGAAACCAAGTTATTTACGGCAGAAAATTACTCTTCTCCCCATCAGATTTTTTTTGTGTAAACTTCATTCAAATCATAACTCTTGATTGGATTTTAAAAAAAAATGTGAGCAATTTGAAAGGCCTATTAAACAACCATCGGTTTGTACGTAATACTCCTTACTATTCCATTAGGACTTAGGGTTTCGCTTTAACTTTTTACTTCTAATAAACACCACACTAATATTGACCAACCTTCAGAAGAAAGATTTACAATCAAGCATAATTTGACCAAAATCAACCAAGATGAAGCATTAATATTACACATAAAAATAATATATGAATCTAACTCAATAATCACTTTCTTTCAAAAAGAATTCAATAATGACATTGTTCAGTTGCTTCTCCAAAACCACGGTAGGTACCATTTTTTGTTTTTGAGAAAGAAACAAAACTAGAAAAACAAATAGGGAAAAATATACTAAGTTCATGCACAAGCAAAATCTACGACATCAACAATAAGAACATTACTTGATACGGTCACTTACTAAGTTGATCTTTAATCTTGAACAAAAGTAAGAAAATACTCACATTTAGTGATCTCAAATATAATATATAACTATTCCAACACATGCATGAATGGTAAATTTGTAACCCTATGACGATAGATGAGTTGGTTGAGTTTGAGGTAATTCAAGGGCGGATTCTACAGTGCATGGCACCCTCGTATCGTACATTATGCAAGAGCCAAAAAGTCACGAGTGTATTGTACAATGAAACCGGTCAATATTGTATCTCTCTCAACTAAGGTTGTTAAAGTCACGGAGTTGACTAATGAAATCATAATATTCTAGTTATCAATTTTGAGTTGACTCAGTTGCAAACTTGGAAATGAAACTGAGTTTATTACTTTGTTGTAAACCTTTTTTTGAAAACTTGATTTAAGAATATACCATGAAGTGGAAAAATTGAGGGGCTTGTTTTTCAGATTCGGGTAATTTGAATAAGCATGTCAATGGTTTGTCTAATGCATCATAAGAATTCATGGGACGACAATAGTTATCCATTCATCGATGTTGTGTGCAAGCTTTAGCCTCTTCAAGTATATATTTGGAACGTTCTTACCTCTGCTAAAATTTCTTGGAGATGTTAGGAATGCAAGGTTAATGAACATTGCTTATTGAGAGGGATAAGCTTGGTTAAGAATTTTCACTCCAGTGTACCAAAAACATGAACAAACAAAAAATGCATTCACCTTCAATACCATTTCTCTCTTTTTTTCTTTCTTATATATGATTACATCCTTACATGTTCAACTCAAATGCTAATCGTAACAAAAATCTACCCAAACTGCATATATAGACCTCCTCATACTAAATTTCTACCATTCAATTCAACGCCCAAAGAGGAATAGATTAGAATGAGAGTTTGATTTTAAGATATGAATCAGTAAACGGTTAGTTGGAAGAGTATATGTCTCTTAAAGCATAGCTTCTGACTCATCCAAATCAGGTTAGTTTAAAGATGGAATATAGTCATCACTATGAGATTTTCTAAACTTAAATTGGGTTATTTTACAAACTTAAAGTTTTATCTTGAAGGATCACTTGAAATCAAAGTAGGCTGCAAAGCTCAAAGGACACTTATAATTTTATATTAATGTCATTCTTTAGTTAACTAAATGAAATGTATTCAGACCAAAAAAATGATAAAAGAAATTACTTGCAAAAGGGATCAAAGTAGGCTGTAGTTTGAACTCTACCCAATTGTGCATTGTCCACATTTGAGAATTCCTTTGATTTCCAACGTCGAATTGGCACCTACTTTCAATGTTACCGCATGCTCTTAGATGCAGTTATTTGAGTATAATTGATTGGTATTTTAGTTGAAAGATTAATTTAGTTTAGATGAGGCAATTTGATTGATTTGGATTGAAATTATGGTTTAGGATTTGATTGATATGGATTGAAATTGGATTTTAGGGTACAAAAAATAAATAGCATGATTTTTTTTATTCCGGGGGAATTCAGGATTTGTGTAAAGCTCTTCATTTTATTCAACCAATATAAGTGTAAGCTGTGATTATCTTTCTAAGTTTTGTTTTCAGTTACCGGATTATTTTTTATTATGGCTGTTGATGGCTAATATTGGAATGCTACAACTCAATTTAGTTATTTATACAAAGTTGTTCCATTATACATTGCAGCATAGCTCATCAATCACCTAGACCTTAGCCTACAAATTAATCATCAAGTTCACTTATCATTATCAAAGATGTTTTAAGAGTCTCTGATCTTGATCAAGAGATGTTTGAAGATTGCTTAAGTTGTTTAACTTAATTGGAATGTTTTTTACGCCTATAACCTTGCTCATAATTTTTTATGTCGCGGACTCCTCCCATGACGAGTTCTCACCAGTAGGGTTCAACATAACAGAAGCCTCAATCACACAGACAGCAACACCTTATATTATAATTTTCAGGTCAACATTACAGCAAGAAACTCCAACAAGAATATGGCATTTTATCAAAAGATGAACGCAATTTCTTCATATAAAGGTAATGAATTTGCATTTGCGCCTATGGAACACATTATCCCGGGCGGGGAGACTAAACCATCACCACAACAATACCAAAAGCCTGCAGAATTCTACAGAAAAAAACAGCAAGCTGAAAACAACTAAGCTGCCAACATAAAAAACAGACAAAACGCTGAGATAAACGAATTGACGAGCAAAATACAACAGATTCTGCTCAAAACATTAATTTTGTCCCTCGTTTCAAAAAAATTGACTAATCCATTATTTCGACCATCTAATTTGGTGATGTGATAATAAATTAAGTAATTTGTCATAAAAACAAATGATTTAATTGCTAAGAGTATTCAAAAGTTAAGTGTTAAGATGAGTTGTGACCAACATACAAAGTCAACCAAAAATCGATTGAAATGATACAAGGGGCTATGAGCGAACAATTTTTTGACTCATCATCATATTGGATAGTCAACCTGACGAGTTGATCAAAATTTCTAAAATGGAGGAACAAAATTGCACACTTAAAAATAGAGGGACCAAAATTATTGTTTTAGCAAAATAGGAGGACCAAAACTATATTTAAGTGTTTATTTTGTTTGGTGGGGTGTGTTGGACCAATACAATACATAGGCAGCACACGAAAAGTCAAGTAACAAGCTACTGAGGTAGCATCTACCCCTCAAAAAAGTAATTTAATATCGTGTGATTCATTCCGATTTTAGCCAAAAAGGTAGAGAAAGGTTAATGCATATTCCTTTAATGAGTATCATTCACCAATTTTTTGTATCGGCCAATAATCATGACTGGAAACTTTTGTATAGGCCTCATCAATTGTTCACAAACCTCCCCAAAATGGCTCTATACATAATCATCGGAAGTTTCCTTCCGTTGCTCTCGAAAATTACGTTCCAATATTTTCGGAAGATAACTTCTGATGCACCAGAAAACCATTAATCATCCCATTTCTAATCATTCAAGCTTATGTACGTACATCCTTTTCTCCCTTTTGTTCCATCACTGTTGTGATTTCTTCTTGCGGCTGGCTACTTTTCTTCATGAGAAAGTATTCTAATTGCTTCTCATCATGACTTCCAAGATTTGTTGTATCTTAGGGTTTTTCATTTGATTCAACTAATACTATTTGCATTAGAACAATTAACTCTGGCTAATATATTCTATGTCATCAAACTTGCATCTAACCTAATATAATTCATAACTAAATGTACAACAATGAGTGTAGAAATCAAACTCCATGTTGTGGCCCTTAAATTTCTTTAATTCTTCATTTTGCGTCCACTCCAAACTATCTAATTCTCTTTTGACCTGTGTTTGATCTTGTTGAGTCATGTTGAATTTTGGCTAACACTCCAAACTATCTAACAATGTGTTAACATGTTAATGAGGAATTAAGTAAGGATTAGTTGTACCAAAAAAAAAAGTAAGGATTAGTAAGATACTTGAATTCTGATAAACCATTGCAGATTTGAATTCTGACAATAATTATTAACAACCTATTTCTTTTTCAAAATTAAATTAAAATGTATGCTTAAATTATAGGAAATTTGAAAACTAACTATCTACTGGTTAAACATTTTATTTTCTGCTAAAATATTTCCCATAACAATCTAATATATTTTTCTAAAATTTGAATTAAGAAACAACATGAAATTAAATATAATAGAAAAATGCTTATTTCCACTAGTTAGCAATAAATGCAGGAGAAAACTCAAATCCGAAGATTAGAAGTATCATCATATTTCAAAAAGCACGCTCATAATTTTAAATGTGATTGAAATTCATTCATTCACTAAGACAGGTAGAATCTATTTACGAAATTAGCGGTAATTGTGTTGTTGTGCACAAAATGCAACCGTGTTACCTCGCCTAAAAGTTCTTGGAGGTGTCAGTAATAGTAATGCAAGGTCGATGGACATTACAATGTATCAAAAGCATAAAAAAAAACTGAAATCAAGTGCATTCTAAGACTCTCTAAACACAAATATCATCCTGAAGCATTTTTAACTCTGAAACATTTGAGATGAACACATGCAAAATAACTTTGTAATAAAAAAAACAGTGTTAACAAACAGGTAACGAGTGTTAATGAAATATTGCTGGACATCATGAAGGAAAATACAGTGGACAATCCTAACTCTAGAACACAACTGTGTCGAGCATCATTCCCAAAGTCTGAACAATGTTTGATGACATTAAATTAGAAACATGCTCCTCAAGGTGCTTCTTAGCATCCTGCCTTCCGACATTGGCAATTGCAAGTTTTTCTGGTGACAGCTCGTCTTCCTCCTGCACTGCCTTATTGTACTTGGTTGCTAAACTCAGCATCTCCTGAATTGCCCAAAAACCATGAAAACAATTAAGATTTTCTCCTTTGAGTATAGTGTGTGTGTTCAATATAAACTCTACTAATTAAATTTAAGCCAAGATAGTGATGACTAATGAGCAAATCTATCATCAACTACAGGATATTCCGTTCTCGAGAATAAATACAAAGACATGGAAAATACCTATGATGCATAGGTACGGGTATGATACTCGGTATGGGTAACGGTACGTAATACGGCAAATTTTAAAAAATGAAGGTACGGATACGTTGGTATAAAACATAAAAAAAAAAAAGATTTTTCAAGTGCATTACTACACTTCTATCATGTTACTTGAGTTTTTTTTTTTTGTGCATCCCCTCTACTATTTTCATCAAAAGCAAGATAATTTTAGTTATTTTTTCAACGCCCGTACGTTTTTGCTGCACCAACTACGACAAAATAACTAGGTAAAAATAGGTACGGTTCGGTACTAAGTTATGAGTACCATACGCGTACCCGGTACGGGTGCGTACCTGGTACCGGTACGGGTGCGTACCTGGTACCGGTACTTCTCCATGTTTGGAGTACCCATGCTTCAGAGGAAAATACAAAGTAACACGAAAGACCGATAAAAATAATGTTTGTGAAATTTACTGAACCAATTGAGCAAAATCATCCACATCTAAATTTAATTGTTGCTCATAGGTGGTCAGACTTAAACAGCATGTCATGCCAAATATCTAGGATACTAGCATACCTACAAGATGATGAAGCTTATGTATTACATGCACAAGTGTATCATATATATGATGAATCCAGATAAAGAAAAAATAAATAAAGTTGAAGTGTGAAGAAGAGAACAGAAATAAATAGGTTGAATGATATATATTTCTATTTTCCACCCAAGAATCTTAACATACCTGAACAGTTTGTTCATTAGTTTTAGAATGTGAATCAAATCGCCTGAGTGTCAAACCATCAGTCCATTTCTTCTTATGAAGGTTAAGCAACATCTTCTCTTCAAGCTCATTCTTCCTGTAATTGATTGCTATTGAGTAATAATGTCGGTTCAAGCCATGGATAAGAGCCTAAAAGGAGAATTTGAAGTCAAATTTAGTAAAGTCAACAGACAAATAAACGAAAGCAGAAAATATACTTTTGAATAAATTTTCAAGACACTCACTTGGATAGATGGCTTGTTCAGATGGCCCAAGTTGGAGGTTGTCTGTCGCGGTTCTTGACCCAGCATCATGGTTTGTGGATTAATCAGACGGAAAGCATCAATGACCACCTTGCCTTTAACACTCTGAATAGGATCCACCACAACAGCCACTGCCCGTTGATTTAAAGCCTCAAAACTCTGCAATAGATAAAAGTAGCAAACATATCATGTGCAACTTTCTAAAAATAACAGCACTATCCACATAAGGCATTGTCATGGCTCAAATAAATTCAACTTTTCATTGTATTACATAAAAACTCCTTAGTTACGGTTAGTTTCAATTACAAATTCTCCAGGCACAACTTTAAATCACATTTCAGTTACTTTAAATCACAACAAAAAAGATACTCGGGTATTGCACAACTTCATGACTGAAGCAGTATTATTTATCCACAAGTTTATACCACAAGTTTATACCACTCAACTACCTAGCCTGCTAGTAGCTCAACAGTCCCCAATCTAAGAACGGGGGGTGATATGATGATGAGCCTTGGAGTTTCAATGGTACAACGGGAAACATATCGTCTCCTATTCAAGTGCTTGCACCAATTGATATACACATGTAGAGATTAATGAGTTGGATCAAAATATGGTTTATGATAAAACAATATGGCGTAATTTGATCCATGTACCCGACCTCACTTAGTGGGATAAGGCTTGGTTGTTGTTGTTGTAAATGAAGCAGCACTCATCAGTCATCTTATGTCATGAACAGAGAACACTAAAGCATAATCCAGGAAATAAGTTTACCTGTCTATACATCCATCTTTAGCAATAAAAATAAAATACTTTTCAATCTTCATTTTTTGCCCCCCAGAAGTTTCATAAATATCATCTTTTTATTTTCCATGTTTGGTAAATAAATTAAAGAAAAAGTTATATATAAGAAGCTACCATGATTAAATGAAGATTGAAGAAAATTTCAAACCTGTTGCGTGTTAATGTCCACACCGGAAAGCCAGCAGCCAAATCCAGGATGTGAATGATACCAACCTACAACCATCTCTGGCCTGAAACAGAAAGTCTAAATTTCAAATAACTGATGTAAAGCAATCAAGTCCGGACATTATTCATGGAGAGAAACATAAAACATGCAATGATGAAAGTCTTCAACTATTTTCTGAAGTTAGTTATAACTTGTAAAACAGTTGCCAGAGCCTTCAACTCTTTTCCGACCAAGTAAAGTTGGCTACAAGAACCAAATGACATAATAATATCCTGTCTATCATGAATCATGTCTATTGACAACATGCTTAAATCCTATGGTTATGGTTACATCTCTAACTTCCCTATCATTTATCAAGTACTCAAACAGTGCCACTTATGGTATGATATGTCTCCAATTTTCATAAATTCGTTTTACTTACTAATACTCATCCTGTCTAACTTAAATGTAATATGTAATGTAACAATGCTATGTGCTTTCAAAGCTCATCCAGATTAGTTTTGAAGAAGAGCTCATCTAGATTATTGTTAGCGCTCTCAGAGCCTCAAGGCCTGCCTGACCAAGGTGAGCCTTTGAGACCCAACTCATCTAAACATTTTAATGTTAAAAAAGAAACTCATCTAGATTACTGTGCTCTTTGAACCTTGAGGCTTGCCCTAACACAAGTGAGCCTCCGAGACCCAACTCATCTAGACTTTTATAATGTTGAAAAAGAAAACTATCACAGCTCTCTGAGCCATGAGGCCTACCCTGATCAGCCCTGATCCATGGAGCCTCTGAGACCCAACTCATCTAAACATTTTAATGATAAGAAAGAAACTTGTCTAGATTACCGTCAGCGCTCTGAGCGTTGAGGCCTGCCCTAACCCGGTGAGCCTCCGAGACCCAATTCATCTAAACTTTTTAATATTAAAAAAGAAACTCTTCTAGATTCCCATTTAAGAAATGTAAAATTCAAGAGAATTCTTCACTCAAAATAACAACTTTAATAAAAATAAATAAATATACCTTCCAGTTTGTTTCAACATATCAAGCATGTTAGTTTGAAAAACATGATCAACAGCTTCAACACTAACACCAGTACCACTCTGAGGCATAGCAAAAACATCAACAACCCTAACAGTATACTCATCCACAAACTCCCCCAACATCAAACCCATAACTTCCATAGGTACACCAGCCCTACCTAAATTCACCAACAAAAAAAAAATAAATACAAAATTAGGGTTTAAAAAAATTGGGGGTATGAGAAATTGAAAGAAGGGATCGAAAATTCGAGAGGTGAATTGAAGAAATTTTACCGTGCTTAAGCATTTTGAGAAGTGCGAGGGAAGAGATGTAAACTTGCTCCGATGAATCTAGGGTGGGGGAATCCGGTGGTGGATGACCGCCGAGTGCTCCACCTGCACCCGCGAACATTCTTTGAAGTCTTTCCATACCTGACATGATTGTTGGAATCGACAATAGATGAAAAATGAAACCTTTTCTTTGTTAACAAGTTAAGAATGGTTTGTTTTGTGTGTTAAAAACACTCACTGAGAGAAGAAGAGAAAAACACAGTATGGTTAAATACGACACTGCAAAGTTTGCGTTTTGATCAAGAAAGTATGAAAATTGCTTTTTGACGATCATAACTTCACAAGAAAATTACGCAAAGTTAACTACCGTTGGATTAACCGGCAGCAGTTAATTGCCGCTGGTGCCAGCGGTAGTTAACTGCCGTTATGTTCGTAACATATACAAAGTTAGAATCCAGTCGCTCATTCATCACTCACTCTCTCTCAAAATTTCAATTTTTTTTCACTCTCTACAAAAACTCTATCAAATCATCCAATTTTTTTACACTAAATCACAAATAAGTAATCACTTAAGCTATTGTCATAATTTTTAGTTAGTATATATGTTTATAATTTTAGTTGTAGTTTATTTTTTAGTTTTTGATTTATTTTTTTTAATAGAGTTATGTTATAGATCTGAAATGCTATTAAGAAATATTATGAATACTTGTTATAATGGAGTTATATTGCTTAAATTTATAAAAAAAATTCGAATTTTATAAATTTTTTAGGGTTTGATTTATTTATTTATAATAGATTTATGTTGTAGATCTGAAATGTTATTAACAAATATTATGAATACTTGTTATAATGGAGTTATATTGCTTAAATTTATAATTTTTTTCGAATTTTATAAATTCCTTAGGGTTATTTTTATGATTTTTAGGGTTTATGTATAATTTACACTCCAAGTGTTTGATGAAATGTTTGAATGAGTTTTTCATTGATTGTTTTTAATTTCTTATTATGTAGATTTGAAACAATGGCCGGGTGAATCGACGTTCATGCACAATTCAACGGCGGAGAACCTCAGAGGTTGAAGTTCGGTGCCTTGGTGTAACGTTAAAAGGTCTCAAGGATGAACTGAATAAATTCAACCAAGGACTCTGATGTAGTATCAAAAGTAAATATTTTTGTTATCGTTTCCACAGGGACTGGTGCGATGTTCTTAGTCATTCAACAATCGATATCGTTTTGAGCCTTTCCGATGGTTTTGTTTCATAAACTATCAAACTAAGAATTTATAAATGGCACGAGAGTTAACAGGGAGATAAGTATGCTGGGATTAAACTTCATCAACCTACTTGTACGTATTCTCGGATTTAGGTTGCGGATTCTAACTATCTATCGATATTATCACATATTGCTCAACAATATCATTCGTGTCTAAATGATATCGTGATTTCTATTGGATCGTTTAATTGTCGATGTCTCACACTATTAAACGGTCCAATAGTCGATTGTATCGTCGATGTCTCGCACTATACAATGATACAAAAGGTTTAAGTTCCAATATTCAAAGTGATTACCAACCTAAGTTCCATGTCTAGAACAAAAGTATTGATAGAAGATTATTCTAACCTAGATTCAAAAGGTATT
>Ga0315913_1006565_pt1 | contig 14056 bp, 9 predicted proteins | sample MpolsnodulesMG_FD_207736 | JGI IMG/M metagenome (GOLD analysis project Ga0315913, IMG submission 207736) | Medicago polymorpha root nodule microbial communities from Los Angeles, California, United States - small nodules | ecosystem: Host-associated > Plants > Roots > Nodule | place: USA... | reverse complement strand
TGTTTTGTAAAAATTGCATATTTTAATGCATAGATACATTTTATTTAAAAAGGTTAAAAACAAACTTTAACATATACTCATAAGTAATAAGTGACAAATATATACCATATAATTTATTGGTTCTGTTGATCTATCTCTATACAAGGGGAACACTCCTATCCATGAACATGATTAAGGATGCAAAATCAGGAATTACATCAAAAATCATATTATGATCCGAGACCATAATTTACCAAAGTAAAAGCAATCTAATTATTTTCACGAAAAATATGATCCACATAGTAGACGTCCAACAATGTGAGAATATCATTGATGTGACGAACCATCAAATAAGGGGGATGTCTCACATTAGACCCATCAAGAATCAAATTCAATGCAAGCCATTTAATCAAATTCAACATCAATATCTCCGGCATGAACGTCTCAAATTACACCCAGGTTTAACCCTTTGTAAATAGACACACCGCAATTCTATCTCAAGCATCATCGATATCTCTTCGTACTTGCCCTTGTAAAGACGGAGCAAGTATGAGGAGAAGTAGCATGGCCAAAACCGAAATTCCTAGTACGCTCAGCAACCATGCCTCCACAAGCAACAATGGCACCATGGTTGGTTCCTCTAATTTGTTTCTTTTCTCTTGAAAGGTTTTACAAAATCCTTTGTGTCACAATGAGTTTATGATGCTAACGTTTGTGTCACAATGAGTTTATAATGCTAATGTTTGTGTCACAATTAATTTGACTAATATCCTTCCTGTAATAGATAAGTACCATATCCGCTATTAAAAAAAAGATAAGTACTATATCTTAAAAAAGTAATTAATTCTGGCAAATGGTAATCGTTTGCATCTAGCAAATCCAGCATGTGATGAAAACCAGAAAAAGAAAATCACATTTGTTACAACTAAGAATTTTATTACCAAGAAAAAACATATGAAATTCACATTGTACAATACTTATCTTTAGCCCATTTTTTCAACCAAATTAATCTATGAGCTGGTTTCAGTTCATAAACAGGGAAACAAAAACGAATTTAATTAACTACAAAAGTCAAAATAAATTATATGAAGAAAATTAAATATGAAACAAAAACAATAATAATAAAGAACATCATGTTTTCACACAACCTAACAAACCATTCATAATTCAACATTAGATTTTCTTCAAACCAAAACCAAACAAGTTTCTTCTCCTCTCCCGTCTCATAACCAATTCTCCTAATCACCAATGGCATCGCCTCATGCATCTGAAACGGTGCCATTGCCGACGATGGGACAACCACCGCCATCGCCTGCGTCCGTGACCACTTCTCCATCGACAGTTCGCATGCCGATTTCCTTACAGCCGGCAAACAGCAAAAGCAAACGAAATTCCAGCAACAAATTCTTTGGCAAATTCCGTTCAATGTTCCGGTCGTTTCCAATCATCGTTCCATCGTGCAAGATGCCCACAATGAACGGAAACCACCGTACAAGCGAAACAATCATCCACGGTGGCACAAGGATAACCGGAACCCTATTTGGCTACCGAAAAGCGAGGGTAAACCTTGCTTTTCAAGAAGACTCTAAATGTCACCCATTCCTTCTCTTGGAGTTGGCCATTCCCACAGGAAAGCTTCTCCAAGACATGGGAATGGGGCTTAACAGAATAGCGCTGGAGTGCGAGAAGCACTCCAGCAACGATAAAACAAAGATCGTTGATGAACCAATTTGGACATTGTTTTGCAATGGGAAGAAAATGGGTTATGGGGTGAAGAGAGATCCAACAGATGATGACTTGAATGTGATGCAGATGTTGCATTCAGTCTCGGTTGCGGTTGGCGAGCTTCCGAGCGACATGTCAGACCCTCAAGACGGAGAATTGGCGTACATGAGGGCGCATTTTGAACGTGTGATTGGGTCTAAGGATTCAGAGACTTATTATATGATGATGCCTGATGGAAATAGCAACGGACCTGAACTTAGTGTGTTCTTCGTTAGGGTTTGATTTGGACAGAGGTTGAAACCTTATTCAGCAAGTAATGAAGCCATCTATATTTTTTACTAGTTATTATATCTTATTTTTGTTTCAGCAAAATAGATTTCTTTTGTTGCTACTATAGTTTTCACTTTTTGTTATTTGTTATTGCAGTATTTTAATCTTAATTGCTCCCTTATTTATTTTTTGTGTTTGATTGAGTGCATCATAATCCTCTACTCTTGATGCATTCAACTCTTTGATCTATTCATTAGAGTGGAATTTATTTTTATTTTTTTGAGAGGTGGAGTGGAGTGGAGTGTTAATAGGTTTAAGGATTTAAAAGCAGAAATAGATTCTTTATTTATTTATTTTTCATTTTTACTTTTGTTTGCTAATACACACCAACAGGGCTGGACCTTGGGGAATGCAAAGAGTTCAACTGACTGGGCCTCCCAAAATGATGGGCCTCGAGAAAAAAATTATTGCTCAATATCCCCACCCCATTCAAAAAAGAAAAATAAACATGTTTCTTGTTTTAATTTCTAAGTAAAAAAATCATGTTCCATGTTTATATTTCTAAGTTTAAAAACACGGCTTTAGTAAAAATAATTAATTTTGATTTCAGTGGCTAATAATCATTATACGATTGTTATTTTTGATTTAAATAGAAGATTAATCTTTTAAAAAATTGTGCGTTTTTTTTACTATGGACCTATTTTTACTATGAGAACCAAGCCTCCGGTTTCATAGGGACGGTCCTCCACACCAATGCCACATTACATGTACTGCTACCATTTATATTATGCCTCCGCTCTTACTTTCAGGTTGATAGTAATTTATTACTTTTCCAGTGACTTTTTATTTGCTTTTCGATTACTTTTCTTAATATGTGAGTGAAAATCAACTTACAAAGAAGATTAAAGATAATTAATGGATAGAATGTGGGTTTGATAAATTTGAAAGATAACAAATTGTAATAGAAGGATTTACGTATAAAAAAACACTACAATCTTCCTAATATCAGTTTTGATGTGATAATACAACATCATATGCTATTTTTGGTTATGTTTATAGTTATTTTCTTTGTATTTGAAGGTAACTAAGAAGTCATTTAGAGGAGTTATCAATGAATTGATGAGCAATTTGTATTGTTTTCATTCGAGTTGTTGTAATTTAGTTTTATCATAAATCATGAAACTCCGTAGATGTTTTGAGTCTTTAAGTGAGAAATCATTTCCTCAAAAAAAAGTGAGAAATTATGTAAATTGACAAAACACGACATCACGTGAAGGATCAAGGGATATGAAGATCGAAGATAAATGGTTCTTAAAAGGTCTTTGAAGACCGTATAAGGTGGAGAAATTTAATTTTAAGTTCCAAGGCATTGCAAGATGAAAGAGCGCTAAAAAAAGGGACGAAAACTGCAAAATTCGCACAAGAGATGCTACTTGATGCTCACCTACGCACAAACCATGCACCCCCTGTGCATTAGACAGCCACCATGGCTGCCTCATGCATCCCTGCGCCTCATGCCATGCACCCTGTGCAGGCAAAATGTGTTGTTTTGCTTGTTTTCAAGTTGTACAAGGTGGAAAAGTCCTAGTTTTTTCTATTGAACCCTAAATAATGATGTAATGTAAGACCCTTGCACTTTCTTTTTGATCCTAGTGGTACAAGGCGAGGGTCAGAGCTTTAAGACATATGATCTCCATCATACTCTTCTTCTTTCTAAGGTGTGCTTTTCTTTTGTTTTGTAATGATGTATCTTGTCATGTGCAGCTAAACCTCTTTGATTAGGGTTCCACAATGAACCCTTATTTGTTGGATTTAATTAATAAAGTTTTTATTCAGTTTATGATTCAAGTGTCTGATTTAATTTGTATATGTAAGTTTCTATATCATATCTTAGATGAAGCATATTAGGATTGACAACCCTAATTCTGCCCGAACCAGACAGTAGTAAATTGCTTATTTTCTAAATTAAATTCTTTTAATCGAGTCTAAGTATGAATTTAAGGCTATGACTCATCTCACGGGAACGCCGCCATTGTAACTGGTTGAATTAATTGCAGCGATATTAAAATAAAACTTCCAATGATTCATCACGGAGTCATGTTCTTCTTTCTTAAATTGAAAGATATATAGGTCATAAACTAATAATCTACCGAGTTCATTCCAACAAAGACAGAAGGGGGATTCAAAGATTTCCTAATCGCCGTTATACTTCTGAATCACAAAACATAATCTCGCATTGGGCAGGACGATTAAAACCCTGCAAACCACTTTATCTCTTTTAAATTGTTTTATTTCTAATAAATTCTGCTAATTACCAAGTTGAACGACAATCCCTATGGAGATGATAAATTACTACCTTATTACTTGCATACAATTTGGTACACTTGTCAACTCATACACCATCATTTGGCAATGAAGTAATAAAATTCAACTTATGAAATCAAATGAAAGGACCCGATATGAAAAACGCATGTTTAATCGATCAGACAAATTCTAGGCGTTTAAAAAGATTCACCCTTCTAACATCTCCTAAGGATGGTTTGGAGGAATGCTTGGTTCCCGATCCTGGTAACTTACCCATTAAGATTGATGAACCTCACAAGTCATTACTCGTAAAGGAAGTCGATCTCCAATGCCCAGACAACAAAAGGGAGCTAAACCCGTTAAGATTGGTAACCCTCGTCCGATTAATTTTCCTAATATGCCTAAAAAAATGTTATATGCTTCAAAAATTGAAACAATTCTAAAAAAAATTAATGTAAAAATGACATATTGGTACCTCAATATTTTTTTAAAATAACTAAATTTCCTTGGCGAAAAATCTATCTTTTGATGAAAAGTATTCTTGATTCATATGGGTCTTTACAAAGGGAATGGTGAGAACGTAAGACCATCTACAATGGGGAGTCCTTCCCCTATTTAGCACCATGCTAAATAGGCACCCCCATTGTAACACCAATTAATATAGTGCTTATGAAGTTAACTATTTTTATAGGCACCCTCTCTCTCCTATTACTCATGGGTCCCACATGTATAATTAATTCTATTTTTTTCTCTATTCAATTGTTGTATTATTTTAATATTAAAAAGTAAATTATATATTAGTTGCAAGAGTAATATTTAATCGATCAACCTTAAATTTTCAACAAAAACTTTTTTTAAAACAACAAATAATTTACCCATCAGAATGGGGAAAAAAACAAAACAAACATACAATGATTGGATTTAAACAAAACAACAAATAATTTACCATCATTTATTTTATATTGTTTTTTCAAGTTTTAACTTTTTTTAATTTATAATAAAATTACTTCAATATTTTAAAATTATATAATTATGAACGAATATATAAATTGTTGTTAAAATTTAATGATATAGAGTTATTGCAGGGATCTAATTAATAATTATTTTGAGGTCCTGGATTGTAGAAATTGAGTGCTTATTAATTATTAATTATAAAATGAATTACGTGTGCTATCAGGGTCCGTTTAAGCACTCAAATGCAGTGCTGCATTGTAGATGGTCTAAGCTTATACTCAAATCTATGATGGGGACTAATCTTTTTTAGGGGTAAATTGAAGCGAAAACAAACACCTAGAATTAATGGGAACATTGTGCCCTTAGCTGAGAGCCAAATGCTCTAACTTTTACTTGAACTTGTGATCTATAGGTCTCTCATTTTGTCCCAAAGTTTACACACGTGTTTCTTAGATTTTATCCTTTACAAGATTAGCAAAATTCAAACATGGAGGAGAAAATATGGAAGAAAATATGTTGCATTAAAACAAAATATTTTGTTTATACATGGTCAAAATTAGTTTTTTTCTTTCATACCGTCCAATATTGTTTCTTTCGTTGTGGATTGTTTTCCTATTGTTGTAGATAAATTCTTACTTAAATGGAATTTAACTAGTTTTTTAATTGATAATTTATATTATATTACAAAAATGATAAAATGGTTTAAATAAATGTTAAAAGTGGAAGAAAAAGTCCAGTCCAAAAAGTGTATCTTCTCTATATATTGGTATAGATATAGACACCATTAACAAAGAGGATATAATGTTTATTTTTTGTGTAGCCTATTTTCAATATACCTAAATTACCCTCCCTTAAAAATTAAATTATTTTTCAAATTTTAATTTTCATCTACACCATAATTGGAACTTAGTTAGCTTCACGAATAATATGATCCTCATAGTAAACGTCTAGCTACGCGAGAATATCATGGATGTGACGAACCATCAAATAAAAGGGATATCTTCCATTGCACCCACCAAGAATCAAATTCAGTGCAACCTTCGAGTCAAATTTAATGTCAATATCTCTAAAACTCAACTTTAACCCCTTGTAAATAGTAATGGAGCAAGCACGAAGAGAATTGAAGCAGCATAGCCAAAAATGAAAATTTCAGTACGGTCACCATGGTTTGGTTCCTCTAATTTGTGCTTTTTCTCTTGAAAGGTTTACAAATCTATCTCAAATATAGTTAAATGCTAACATTTATATGCTCAATGAATTTATAATGCTAACCAAGGTAGTCAGCAGACGCACGAACTCGATCAGGACCTGCAAAATTTAAGATAAGGATTAAATTATATAAGTCAAAGTAAACTATATGAAGAACATTATGTTTTCAGAACTTGAAAGAAATTTAAAAAGAAAAAAAGAACAGCCACCAAACCCTAACGTGCACACCACAAATATATCTTTCTTCATACAAATTACACCTTATATAATAACTTCCCTCAACACCTAACAAACCATTCAAAAACCCTCAATGTGCACCCCACAATCCATCTTTCTACACTCTCTATAATAACTTCCCTCCTAACAAACCATTCATAATTCAACCTTAAATTTTCTTCAAACCAAACCATCAAATTTTCTTCTCCTCCTCCATCTCATAACTACTTGTTCTAATCATCAATGACACTGCCTCATGCAGCTCAAACGATGCCATTACCGACGGCACAACGACCACCACCGTCGCATGTGCCCGCGATCACTTCACCGAAAGTTCCCATGCAAATTTCCTTACAGCCGGCAAACAGCAAAAGCAAACGCAGTTCCACCAACAAATTCTTTGGCAAATTTCGTTCCATGTTTCGGTCGTTTCCCATCATCGTTCCGTCGTGTAAGATGCCCACAATGAACGGAAACCACCGTACAAGTGAAACAATCGTCCACGGAGGCACAAGGATAACCGGAACCCTATTTGGTTACCGAAAAGCGAGGGTAAACCTTGCTTTTCAAGAAGACTCTAAATGTCACCCATTCCTTCTCTTGGAGTTGGCCATTCCCACGGGAAAGCTTCTCCAAGACATGGGAATGGGGCTTAACAGAATAGCGTTGGAGTGCGAGAAGCACTCCAGCAACAATAAAACAAAGATCGTTGATGAACCAATTTGGACGTTGTTTTGCAATGGAAAGAAAATGGGTTATGGGGTCAAGAGAGATCCAACAGATGATGACTTATATGTGATGCAGATGTTGCATGCAGTCTCAGTGGCGGTCGGCGTGCTTCCGAGCGACATGTCAGACCCTCAAGATGGAGAATTGTCATACATGAGGGCGCATTTTGAACGTGTAATTGGGTCTAAAGATTCAGAGACTTATTATATGATGATGCCTGATGGAAATAGCAACGGACCTGAACTTAGTGTGTTCTTCGTTAGGGTTTGATATGTTGGGGTTAGGTAAGTGAAAAAAATGTTAAACAAAATGTTGGAGTTTGTTTAAATATGCTAGTGTTACTTACAAGCATCCACGATTGCATTGCGTAGAGCAGCTGTATATTCATATCAATAGAATAATTCTATTAACTTAGTTTTCATTATATAGGTTTAATTTAATTAAAAGTTCAAGATCGATAGTATTAAACAGATTTATTTTATATGATTTTATTTTATTTTCATGATATATTCTATTCTTATTGGAAAAGTTATACTCCTTCATGTTCTTTTTATAAAAAACATATAGATCAACAAAAGTGGATATATTTGATTCATATTATAGACCAAATATAACTCTTGTTAACTTTTATGTTTCTTATAAGAAGGGTCATGCTGAATTTTTATTTTTCCCAATAAGAATATACTATAGTTAGGGTGGTAAGAATTAGAGAAAGGATGTGTAGTGGACTTAAGGATAGGTGTGGAGATTAAAGATTGTATCAGATAAAAAAAAATTGGAAAATTCTATGGTGAAGTCATGAAAATTACTTTGGTGAAGTTAACCGTGTGACTAATTATTAAGCATTTGTGTATTTAATCCATGTCATGACAGATTATATGGTGTATTGCACACTTGCTTATGAGGTGTGTCATTATATCTTTATTTAGTGCAATTAAGTCCCTGATTAAATCAAAATACCCCTGTGTGAGTTAACTCACGCAAGTTTTAATTCCAACGTGAGTTAAGTTGCACAGAATTTAACACTTGCGTGAGTTAACTCACACATGAGTATTTTCGGTATTTCAGTTGGACGCGAGCAAAATATGTTGGGTAAGGATCATAATTCTAGTTTCATCTAGCATAGGTCCAATACGAATTAAGGACAAATACATACCTTTGGACCTTAATACTATATGCACCCTTTGTTCGAAACTAAAAAATACAAGTCGAGCTTGTTAACGCAAGCTTGTGACCTAAGTAAGGGCATTAAGATGTTGGAAGATCTTTGATGTGTGAAAAAAAAACAAAAAAAAAAGAAACTAAAAAATACAACGAATAGATACTTATGATTTCTAGAATCCATAACACCTCATGCCTCGATAAACGACAACTATCAACGATCAACATTTGCAACGGAACAACAAAATGTTTCTAGACTATCAAGCTTTTGTACCGAGAAGGTTGGGGCTGCCCATTGGGGGAAATCCAAGAAGGTTGGCTTTTTGGGAACCGCTTCTGTACCGAATCAAGTCTAGACTATCAAGCTGGAACTCCAAACATTTATCCTTCGGTGGCTGCTTGGTTTTATTGAAGTCTGTCCTGTCATCTCTGCCTGTTTATGCGCTTTCTTTTTTCAAAGCTCCTTGAGGTATCATTTCCTCTATTGAATCTATTTTAATATTTTTTTTGGGAGAGTGAGTACCACAAGAAAATATCATGGGTTGATTGGAACTCTATTTGTAGGAGTAAGAAGGTTGGTGGTTTGGGGGTAAGAAGAATTAGGGAGTTTAATGTGGCATTACTAGGGAAGTGGTGTTGGCGGATGTTAATGGAGCGGGATAGTTTGTGGTTTAAGGTGCTGTCAGCTAGGTATGGCTTGTTAGATGGGAGGTTGAGGGGTGGGGGCCGCCAAGCATCCAATTGGCGACGTGATTTAGAGGTCTTGTGTAGGGAGGAGTGATTTACGGACAACGTAGACCGTGTTGTTGGGAATGGGGCCAATACGTTGTTTTGTACGGATGTTTGGGTTGGTGAAGTGTCATTTCGTGCCCGGTTTCCTGGATTATTTGACCTGTCGATGTTTAAGGAGGCGTTAGTGGCAGAAATGTGTCAATTAGGTTGGGGGAAGACGGTCAGGTGTGGAGTTGGAGGAGGGGGCTGTTTGTGTGGGAAGAGGAGTTGGTGGGGAACTTAAATTATTACTTCACAGGGTGGCTTTGCAGGTTGACAAAGAAGACAGGTGGCTTTGGAATTTAGAAACATCTCATGTTTATTCAGACCGTAGTGCTTATAAATTGCTTACTTTTCAACCTCCGACTGTTAATGTGGTGTCTGCTTCCTCTCTTCGGAATAAAGACGTCCACTGAAGGTTGTTTTGTTTGCTTGACATCTGTTTCGTGGCAGGTTACCAACGAAGAATAATCTTCTTCGCCATGGGGTGATTTCTAATGATGCCCTTTTGTGTGCTGCTGGATGTGGTTCTGAGGAGACTTCTGATCACTTAATTTTACATTGTAATATATTTGGTATGATTTGGCACTATATTTATAAGTGACTGAATGTGTCGTCAGTATTTCCCTTTGTTGTGGGGGATCATTTCATTCAATTTACAGCTCTTGGTGGTCTTGCAAAGGCGCGTCAATCCATTTTACAGGTTCTTTGGTTTGCAACATCGTGGGAGATATGGAAAGAAAGAAACAATAGGCTCTTCAACGATAAACAATGCTCAAATTTGCAGGTGGTTGATAAAATTAAGTTGTTGTCTTTTTTGTGGTTGAATGCGAAGTTTCCTTCACTTCACCTCAACTATCATGGCTGATGGCTTTCACCCTTCACTATTTTGGGCATTGGATAATTCTTCGTTTGTTTGTTTCTGTCGCCGTTTCAGTTTGATGACCTTTGTAATTATTGTATAAACTTTGTTTCTCCTGTCATGTCTTATGCTAGGAAGGACTTTTTGTTGTGATAATATATTTCATTTTAGCCTCTTCAAAAAAAAAAATGTTTCTAAAAAACCAAAGCGAGTTTGAGATTAATATTATAAAGTGTCCAACAAATTTAAACAATACCATAAACTCAATTAAAACAATACCAAAGTTTTTCATTAAGAATTTAGGAACCCAATCAAGCATAATTTATGTATTTTTTTTTTAAGGAAGCTTATATATGTAATTTTTTTTAAGACATCTTTTTTCTAAGACAGCTTCTATATATTATTATATACCAAAATATGGAGTACATATATTATTAACGATGGATGATTGTACGTAAAAAAATCAATGGACGGTCGTACATTTACTAGTAGAAAAAGGGATATTATAGTTATCTTAAAAAAATATATTTATAAGTGTAAAATTAAAACAAAAAGGATGTATGGATGTATCCAGAAGTCCGGATGCCATGACCGGGGTTCGAACCCCAATACCTCCACTTGTGTGTGTGAGTTTATAATGACTTTTTCATTTCGTCTATCTACCAACAACAACAAAAAGGATGTATGGATGTTATGAAAAAGGGATAATTACGAAAAAGCGATATTTATGTCCGCTTGAAAACATATACATTTATTAAATTGTGATAAAGTATATAAGGTAAAAATGGATTTTAGATAAAATAGGAAGGATAAAAATGGAAGAAAAAACAATCAATTATAAGTTATAAGTGTTGTTCTATATGGCTAGATGGTTACCAAGCTAGAAGGGGGGTGAATAACTTTTTAAAAAGTTTTCCGGAGATTTGATAAAATTGGATTTTAATGAAATTGACTATTTCAAATTTGCTTGAACAATCACAATCAATGAATCAACAAAAAGAAAATATATGTGGAATAAGATTTTATCTTAGAATTGAGAGATTTACGATACAAATCTTTTTGCACAATCAATTATCAACAATCCTTGAACAAGGTACAAAACAATACACAATTTCAAACCAAACCTAAGAACAAGAATAATATGCTATCAATACAAAAATACAATGCAAGTGTAATTGAAGATTTGAATAGACTTTGCAATCAATTGATCTAAGCAAATTGTATGAAACCTAACTCAATGAATTAGGTCAATTTTCAACGAAAAACTACTTAGATCAATACTAGCAATTAACCTATCAATTATTCAATTAATCACAAGCAATATTGAAAAGTAAAAAGGATAGGGAAAGGGAGAGAACACCGGAGTTTATAGTAGTTCACCCTTTTTCGTCCTCGCTAAGGGCTACGTCTACTCTACTTGATGAAGTACACCTTCACCAAGGTCATCCACTATGTAACAAATGTTGATTACAATGTTTACAAGAGTTCCTTTAAATTAAAGCTCTAATTCTTCAACTCCTATGTAAAACACTCCCCCAGACTTCAAGTACCCCTTGAATTTGGTGCTTCTTAAATCTTCAGATCCTTGAATTACCCGTGCACTCCTTCGAACTCTTCACTCGAGTCTTCAATGCTACGTCTGGCAAAGGAACCCCCTTCAACTTCAAGAACGGTTAGAAAGACCCCCAAGTCCTTTGGAGGTGGAATGAGATTATTCACTTCCTTTGAAGCCTTGATTAAGCCAAATCAATTTTCTTGAGAGAACCAACTTACAATCCCTACTAGCACCCTAGAGAATCTATACACTCAAAGAACAAAATGATTCCAAGAAAAAGTGTTTAATCTTGAAGAATGTATAAACAGTGAGTTTTTGAGATCTAGAGAGAATAATTGTAAATGATTCAATAATTTTGGAGTTGTGAGAAAGATACAATATATAGGAGAAGGAAGAATGACTAAATTTTTGCTCAAAAACAACTGTCTGAATCGATTCATGTATTGTTTGAATCGATTCAAACCATGCAAAAAGATGATACATGTCAAGTGAAAAATGAGACGACTCAAATAGCCCAGAAGATGTTTGATACGATTCAAACTGAGTTTGAATCGATTCAAACAACGTCAGAAAGTTTGATGAATCGTTTCAAACAAAAATGATACGATTCATACAAAGACAGAGAGTGTCCTTTTTGTTCCAAGAAGTAGATGAATCGATTCAGCCTTTGTTTGATACGATTCATCAGTAGTCAGAGAGCAATTTTAGCTATTCTAAGACACATGATATGCACTTTAAAAAGATGAGCAATATGAATCCCAATTGCCCAATCATCACAAAGAAGGATACTAACACACAAAAATGAAGTTTGCTAAACAAGACACAACACAAGACATCAAGAGGACATAAGACACAATGAGACAAGATATGTTAGGGTGCTTTAACAAATTTCTAAGCTAGAACTAATCAACATAATGAACAACAATAAACAACCTAGCTATCTAAACAAATCAAAACATAAACTAAAGAAATAAACAATATCAACATTAAATAACCTAGCCATCTTAGACATCATCAAAACATAAGCTAAAGCAATAAGTAATATTATCTTCAATAAGTTCAAACGCTACATGAAGATACTGTTTTGTAAGGTCGGTAAACGAGCTTATAGCTTGTATGACAAAAAAAGATCTGTTTGGTAACAGTTTTTTTAACACGAGCTTATAGCTTATTTTTCGAACGTTATTTCATAACGCGTCTTAGAAAAAAGCTGTTTTAAGAAAGCTTTCTTTGCCATTAGATTTCTCTGGCATGATTGTAAAAATGAATAGAAGCGATTAAAGAATCAAAAGATTATGACTCAAAAACTAAATCATCCAAATAAGCTTCGAAATAAAAAGGAAATACAAGGACTAAAAATAAATTTTAAAATAATATAAGGACTTAAAAAACCTTTTTATTCTTTTGTAAAAAAGAGAAAAACAAGAAGGGGGCTTAAGAAGGGTTTTATTATCATCCGCTCCCTCACCACACCACACCACCATTTCCTTCCACAACCTTCACCTTATGTATGAAAATGCATTCAATTTAGCTTTCACCATAAGCACCAAGCGAAGGTTGAAAATGGCAATAGTTTCAACTTTCAAGTATTTCAATTCTTCTAATTGACGACTCACTCGCCTTACCTAACGTCTCTATTATCTCGTCCCTGTGTTTACTCTCCTGCTGGTTTCTCTCGTCTCTCTCACCTCTTCTTGTTAAATAAGCTAAGGTAAACCAATCGATTCTCCAATTTCTCATTTCAAGTATTTTGTTTTAATGTGCTCCAACTGTTCGACAAAATGCCTGAATGATTCAATTTCGTTTTTCTTTCTAGTAGTAGATATCATTAAATTTCTGTTACTTTAATGCTGAAAAAAGACTTTGTATGTATGTATGTGTGTGTTTGTATTTAATTATTTATGGTTCTAAGTTTGTTTCATTTTGGAGCAAAACAAAAGATTAAGTTTTATGCACATCACTTGTTTGATAATTTGCATGAAAAGAGATGCAATGAATCATTTTAATGCTTCTATTTCTATGAGTTTTGTTTACGTGCTAGGGTTGTATATGTTTTTGATGTGATTTAATTAGGTAGAAGATGGAAGTTTTGTAGGGAACTCGAAATTTTCTTGAGGAAATTTTATATGCAAATTCTGATATTGTAAGTGATGTGATGTAAGTTTATGATAAGTGATGATAATGTTGTATTATCGGACTAGTAGCTTATAGGAGTCTAGTGAGAGAAATTCTGTTAATGGGGATTAATCCTAGAGCTAAGTAATTGTAAATATAGCATTGAGGTAACAATTTCTGCATGTTTTTGTTGCTAAAAAGAATGC
>Ga0315913_1006563_pt1 | contig 14057 bp, 9 predicted proteins | sample MpolsnodulesMG_FD_207736 | JGI IMG/M metagenome (GOLD analysis project Ga0315913, IMG submission 207736) | Medicago polymorpha root nodule microbial communities from Los Angeles, California, United States - small nodules | ecosystem: Host-associated > Plants > Roots > Nodule | place: USA... | reverse complement strand
AATAGAAGTCTCTTGCAGTTGTACTTGAGCATTGGAAGTCTCTTCACTGTGTTCCGGAGCATAGGAAATCTCTTGCAGTTGTGCTTGAGTAATTTGAAATCTCTTGTAGTTGTAACATTGAGCAGTTGTAATCAGATATTACATTCTTAGTGAACTCTCCTTGGAAGTGCAAGGGGGACAGGACTACTTCCGGTTTGTGGAAGGAACCTGTATAATTGCTTTGTGTCTTTCTTCTCTCTCTCTCTCTCTCTATCTCTCTGTTTTATCCGCTGCAATTTAGATTCTGATTATCACTTCAGAAGCTGAACTCTATCTGCTTTTGATCAGTGACTTTAGTAGGAGAAATTGAAGAAAAAGCAAACACAAGAGATCTCTCAGAACCGAGATCTCTTGTTTTTCGTATTTTTAAAGTAGGTACTTTCCTACAAAAAGCTATATCACGACAACATTGGGCCATAATCCTAGCTATATTTTGTGTAGCATTTTGCGCGCTCGATTTATTGTTTGTGGTGGATTACGGTGGAGTATAGGCTCAGGTACCTCTATTTCCATTCTTGATGAACCTTGATTTTTAATGGTGGTTGTATCGATGGTAATATCACAGGGGCTCACATTGTTCATGACTTTATGGTCGATAATTTAATGGATACTAATTCCAAAAGTTGGAATGGTGATTTAGTAAAGCAGGTTTTTAGCGAGGACATAGCTACTTCTATTATAAACACGTCGCTGTTTAATCATGTTACTAACAAAAGGTTGGTTTGGAAAGCTGAGAAAATTAAAATGGTTTGTATTCTGTCTAAAGTGTGTACAAGTTATGTATTGAGGATTTGGTTGATATGACTCATTTGAGGCGCCTGGGGTTTTGGTCCGGCATTTTCCGTTTAAAAGTTCCTCCCATGGTTAAGAACCTTATTTGGAGAATGTGTAGGGGTTGTTTTCTAACACGTGTTTGTCTTGCTCTTATTATTTTTTTTTGTCCTTTTATGATGCAAGTGTGGCAAATGACGGGTATTTGAGTGAGGTAAACTACGTTTTTCTTGTCTTTAACTCGGCCACAGATGCTTATTTTTATTTGTTATAGAATCTATCACAGGAACATGCTCAGCATTTGACACCATTTGCTGGAGTTTATGGAAGCACTGTAACCTTAAACTCTGGAAGAACGAGGATGAACTTTGTACAACATAGTTGACAGAGCGTGTCACCTCATTGAAGACTTGCAGGATCCTAATATCATTCATAATATGAGTGGAAATCAACAACCCATTCCGGCTTTGTACGCGAAGCTTCCGATGTTGTCGAGTTCCTTTTCAACTGTAGGTCGTGATGTGTATTGGCAAAGGCCGGCCCCTGGTCGTCCCAAGTGCAATATTGATGCTTCATTTTCGCAGTCTATGAATCGTATAGGTATTGGTATATGTGTATGCGACGATGATGGAGCTTTTGTTATGGCCAAAACCATGAGTTTCTTACCTTTATGATCTTTTCCTATTGGTGAAGCTTTAGGTTTGTTTAATGCCATATGATGGTTAAGTGACATGCATATGGATAAATGTCGATTTTGTGGTGGATTCTAAACAACCAATGACGCTTTTCACTCCAACAGACTTGATGTTTTAGAATTTGATCATATCATATCAAGGTGACAGAGATTGTTTCATTCCCCGTTCACAAAATCTTGGGCATAGTTCAACAGACGACAAGCAAATACGGTAGTTCATACGTTAGTCGAAAAAACCGTGTTATCAGTTAATCCCACTATTTATTTTCATATCCCTCGTTGCATTACTAATAATATTATTAATGAAATTCTATAAACATTCTTTCAAAAAACTTTTATCGTATAATTATGAACAAATTATTTCATGTAATACTTAAAATAAACAAATAAATAATATTCAAAATAAAAAATTATTGGAAAATTAGTCACTTTAGTCCTTGAATGAGAAAAGACTAGTCACTTTAGTCCCTGAATGCAGAGAAATTGGAAAACAGTCCTTGAATGTAGACTCTGTTAGTCGATTTCAGGGACTAAAGTGACTAATAGAGTCTACATTTAGGGACTAAATTGACTAACAGAGTCTGGATTTAGGGACTAAATTGACTAACAGAGCCTACATCTAGGTAGGGGTGTACATGGGTTAGTTAGACCCAAAAAACCCGTCAAACCCACCCAAAAAACCCGTCAAACCCACCCAAAAAAAACCCAAAAAAGTGGGTTGGGTTGGTTGATTGGGGGGATATAGTTTTAAAAAATGAAAAACCCATAAAAAATAATGGGTATTGGGTAAAACAGGACCCGTACCCAATAAACTCACTTACCCAATAATTTCCAAATTTTAATTTCATTTTCATAGGGAGGAAGAAGAATAAAAAAAGGTTTTAATCATAAATTTAGTCTAATTTCTAAAATTGACACAACACACCCTCTATATTGAAAATAAAAAAATGTTAGAGTTACAAATTATGATGTTGCAATTTATAGTTACTTTGATGCTAAAGCAATTTTACGTCATCCAACTTTAACTTGTTTCAAGTATTCTATGATTAAATTTTTTATTTAATATTAAAATTTATTATTTTATGATGCTAAAATATAGTGAAAATAGGTTACATAATTACATCCAGAAACTATTTTGCAATTTATCTGCATTCAGGGACTAAAGTAACGACTCTTTTTCTATTGAGAGACTAAAGTGACTAATCTCCCAAAATTATCCCACGCATGGCGCCGGAACACGCCAATGTAGGAATATAAAATCAAACTTCACACGAAAAAATGGTGGGAGACAACTTGATGATGTAAGTATAATTCAACGTTCCATGTGTTTATTAAACTACTTGTGATACGAACTTGAAGATAAGGTCAATATTGAAAGATGATGACATAAAGAAGCATTCCACATTACACATGGAATGAATGTCACTGCAGGTCCACAACCTTGGAAAAACTTTATTCAAAAAAATGTTCATAACGAAAAGATTCAAACAGATACATACTATCAAAGAAGAGAGAAAATTTGACGAAATGTAGACTATAATTCCAAAATATCCATTCAGTCTTCCTTTGAAAATCCTTGCTTCTGATTCGTCGGTCCTTGAACCGTGTGCCATGTTTTTAAAAATATTAATGAAAATCTAAAACAAGGAGGCACCGTAGAAAAATCCTTTATGAAAATATTTTGGCTATTATTTTTTTCACTTATGAGTTTCTCGCATGTTTTATTCGGATTCTAAAATCTGAAATATTTTAACGTGTTTTTGTGTTTTTATAAGATATTTATGCCATTCGGATTCTATAATCTAAACTACGCGCGAGAAATCAATAGGATGGAAATAAAAAGTCAAAGATTTAACTTATATAAGAAAAATTCATTGATATCATGTAGGTTTGTTGGATACCACTGTGAATAGGTTTGATGGAGTTAAACTTTATAAGGTTCGAGTTTAATTTGGTAAAAAATAAAAATTAAGCTTAGGCATGGTCAGTGACTTGATAAAGGCTTGTTTTTAAAAGGAAAAAGTTTTGTATGGGATGTTAGCCTATTAAAAAGACCATTTCATTTGAATGTATTTAAGTAAGTAATATGACTTATATATGAACTAACAAACCTATGAGATTAAACTTCATTTTAATATTTAATATGACATTTTAGAAATTCTAAATATATACAATGTCATATGAACTTTGTACTTTGAAGTTGTAAAGGAAAACTCTTACCCCTGAGCCGACACCGCTAAAATGTATAATGTCATGTTTCTCTTTTTGAACAAGCAAAAATAGAATGTATTAACATCAACAATGTGATCTTTTTAGGACAAGGCGTACCAAAAAATACCACTACAGTTTATAATAAGTCAATCACAAAAAGAAGCCAAAAAAGCCACTTATTTGATGCCTAAACAAGTAAAAGGGCACGAATGCTATCAATGATAGCCAAAGACAAAATTCACATTCATTCCCTTCATCCACCAATAAGAATAATGTTTTACTTTCTCCCATAACTGTGGAATAGAACTCTCCGAATAATTTAAGATTCTATCTATTGTTTCATTCTTTGCAGAACACCCAAACATATAGAAGCCGTATGAGCTATAAAAATGAGCGCCTCGCTTTCAAACCATGTGTTGCATACACAAATTGAATAAAGTGATCCAAAAGAGACTGTGGATCCGCTGCCGAAAACCCAATCCACGACTGAACTAAGGGCCAAAGAGATCTGAAGGATCTGCAAGAGATAAATAAATGATGAGTTGATTCAACACTTCCACACCCAGTCACGCAATACTGAGCATCTAAAGGGATAATGTCGCGAGCCACCAAGTTTGATTTTGAAGGTAATATGTCACAAAGTAGTCGCCACGGAAAAATAGAGACCTTCAAAGGAACCTAATTGTGCCAAACTAGAGCCGCCGCTATGTTCAAAGATATCAAATCATGAGAAGTTAATAGCTAATAAAATTCGCGAACTGAATAACCCCGAACAAGTTCGGTTGCCATTTGCCTTTGATCTGATAAATGAGTCTGCGAAACAATGTCATGAAGTAATGTCCTACACTTCACTAACAACTCCTCCTCTCACACCCACAACCTCCTATGCCACTTCCCCACCTCACCCCCACACGCTAACCCAGGGAAAACATATCAACCACCGTACTCAACTTATTCTTAGCCAAATCGAATAAATAACTAAACCCCACAACAAAGGAGTCCCTCCTAACCACGGATCATACCAAAAATAAGAATGCAACCCATTTCCAACCATTTTCGAGACACTCTCCTCAAACCAATTACCTCCAACACCATCCATCCTATACGGATTTTAGCAATCTCCCTCCACCATGTTGATGTCATATTTCATTGATAGTTTATAATAATAATAATATATTTAAATATGCAATTAATTTTTTGGTTACATAATATGCAACTAATTAACGAGGTTAATGAATTAAAATTACTAACAAAAAAATTGCAATTTTAAGTAGATCGGACAATGTATAATATATTTAAGGTCCAGGGTTCAAACTCCGGTCACCACTAAAAAAGATCAGACAGTAGACATGCAAGATTTTTTTATTACATTTTTAGTAATAAATTTCTATAAAATCCTTAATTTTTCTTTTCAAAAAAAGTATGCTCTGACCAAAGCATGAAAACTTTAAACCAATTGATTTTAGAAAAATGATAATGCCTAGGTCCCAACCAAAAAGGAAGGTTCCCAACAAAACACCAGCTATAGTGTTCACCTTTATAAAAAAGCTTTATAAAATTGTGTCTATAACTGTTTACATATCATTGCAGATCAAACTATGGAGATTCATTAAAAAAGAAATTCCATGGCTAACTCTACAATTCACCTTTTATCTATCCTTATCTTTGTTAGATTCCTCTCTTCTGCAACTATGGCACAAGACTCTCCATTATTTCTGAATACAATTTGTTCCATCAACGTTACCACACCTAGCAGCACCTTCCAAAGCAATCTCATAAACCTCTTCTCTTCATTGTCATCAAAAGCCATAGGCAACACCAAATTCTACAACACCACAATCACTGGTAAAAATCCCTCAGATTCCGTATATGGATTGTTCATGTGTAGAGGTGACATACCCTCTCAGCTATGTCATGACTGCATAGTTAAAGCAACCAATCAGCTATCCTCAGAGTGCTCTTTGTCCAAACAAGCTGTGATTTGGTACGGTGAGTGCATGGTTCGATACTCTGACAACTCTTTCTTTTCCACGATCGATATGATGTCAGGTTTTCACTGGTGCAATACCGCCAATGTCTTAAACATGAAAAGCTTCTTGTCTTTATTGTTTTCAACCATGAATCGAACTGTAGATGAAGCAGCAAGTCCACTTATTGGTGACAAAAACAATAAGTTTGCAACCAAAGAAGCACAAATTTCGGAAAATCAGACCCTTTACTGTCTAGCTCAGTGCACGCCCGATTTGTCGCCTAATGATTGCAGAACCTGTCTCACTAGTGCTATTGAGACACTTTCAGAGGGTTGTGATGGAAAGGTGGGTGGGAGACTTCTTTATCCCAGCTGTAATATTAGGTATGAATTATATCCATTTTATAGGTCTACTTATGTTCTTTCCCCAAATGAGCTTGCTCCTCAAACAAATGATTCCAAACAAGATTCTAAAGTACTTTCAGAAGATCCATTTTATCTTTCCTATAATTGCTCGAGTAACCACAACACAATCACCGACAAAAACATCAAATTACTTCTGTCTTATTTGTTATCGAACGCCACAATCGGTAAAAAATATTATAGCCTTAAAGTGGAAGAAATTGTGTATGGTCTCTTCATGTGTCGAGGTGATCTTCCCTCTCGCCTTTGTGTTCAATGTGTCAAAAACGCAACGGAACAACTATACTCAAAGTGTCATTCCTTCCCGGAGGGTATAATTTGGTACAGCCATTGCTTGCTTCGCTATTCGAATAGGTATTTCATTCATAACATCGAAACAAGGCCTATGTTCCGCGATATAAATATTACCAATGATCCCATCCCAGACCAAAACTTGTTCACAAATGCATTGTCAAATCAATTATCTGAACTTGTCAATGTTACGGGGAACCATGGAGAAAAATATATGACAAGTTCATTGATATTAAATGATAAACAATCTTTGTATACTCTTGAACAATGTATACAAGATTTGTCTAGTCAGGATTGCATTTCATGTCTAAATGATATGATCAGTAGAGAAATTCCATGGTCATTTTTGGGAAGTGTTGGAGGAAGAATCATATATCCTAGCTGCAATCTGAGGTTTGAATTGTTCAAATTTTACATGGACAGCGACGAAGCTCTACCGCCTGGAAGTCCTACAACATTTGCAAGACATACAGGTGAACTCTTTGTTCAAGTATGATTAAATTCTTCTAAATTGAGAAAATCATATATTGATATTTAAATCATGAATGATTTTCTATGAACGTGCTATTTCTTACTTTATGCTTTAACTAAAGTGAGTTATCCACTTTACAGTTGTAAGTTGTTAAATCAGCTCAAGTAATATTTTCGAGAGAGCAAATCAAAGAAATTAGAATATCTATTTTAACCCTTAATAATTTTTTAAAAAGAAATAATGAAATGGGCCCTAGAGAATCTAATTTGAGAGCAAACTCAAAGGTCACGGGTCAGACGCGTTTATACTGGTCATGCGAACTTGTGTCTTAAGAGAACATCCACATTGGAGACACTCAATTGTGAGGTCTTAAATGAGTCTCACATGGACACAAAACTTTCTTATTATTTTTTAATAATAATATCTAATAGGTACTCAACCACTCCAATGGAGACCCTCTAAAAGGGTTCCATCAATAACTATTTATTTAAGACACTATTATCTATTTTATAATATTAAATTGATTAAAATGTAAACTTACAAAATTTATATCAACTGTAGTTTATTAAAAAATTGAAAAATAATTAAAGTTTGAAAAATAATTAATAATAATATTGTCAAATATTAAGAATTACAAATTATTTAAAATGATGATAAAATTACATAATTAAAACAATAACTAATTTTCTAAAATCTAAAATTACATAATTAAATTAATAACTAATTTACTCATAAACTAATTTGGTTGATTATCATGTCCAAAATGTTTGTCAAATATGCTCCACAAGATCATGTTGAAGTTGAAGTTGAAGTTGAAGGTGAGTTTGCCTATCTTGAATTTGTCATAAATATTAAAATAACATTAAAAAAAACCAAGGTAAATTATAATTGAAAAGCAATAGAACAATAAAAATGATTATTTTAAGAAAAAGTAATGTGGGGTCCACTTAAGCATTGAGGTCTTAAGTAAGACCCTCTGTCTTAAGAGACCCCCAAAAAATTTTGTCACATTGGGGGTACCTATTAGTTACTGGGTCTTAAATGGTTAAGATCTCACCAATGTGGATGGTCTTAAGGGCACATGTTAAGCAACCAAAAAATAAAAATATTCTCTTAAGATTTGTGAATTAAATTAATTAAAACTTAAAAAATTAAATTCATGCACGAATTCCAACAAAAAAAATTTACATTTAACTCATTAACTTGTGTTTTAATGGCACATGTTAGCATTTCCCTTTATATACCAAGCTTTACATGTAAACCAAAAAAAATAATGAAGGTGGACAAATTGTTTTAAAGTACATTCTTTTTTTTCTTTCAAAAGAACTGTATTCAAGTACATAAATTGAATGTTGTCTTGACTTTCTTTTTAAAGGGTAAACAATTTTATAAATAGATGGGGTACAATATACTGATTTTTTCTTATAAGAAACTTGTCTTGACATTTATAAATATTAATGCTTTTGTGCAGAGAAAAGGACAATTATATCCATTATTGTCCCTACTATTATTTTGGTGATGGTCTTCTCTATTGGCTACTTTTTGATAAAGAGATGGCGAAGAAAGAGTCGTAGGACTATTCTTCGAGAAAATTGTAAGTATTATTTATGGAAGAATAAAAAAGTTTTGTTGAACTTACAATTTCTAAGAAACTTTAACAAGTTTAAAAACCAAAATCAAATAAATTTTATCTAGTTGGTGAAGAAAGTGCCACTTTAGAGCCACTGCAATTCGATTGGGTGGTAATTGAAGCAGCAACCAACAACTTTTCTAAGGACAATTACATTGGCAAAGGCGGGTTTGGAGAGGTTTACAAGGTGAGAACATAAGAGAAGGCTAATTATATGAATATGATATGATATATGATATTTCTTGTTTTTATATTTTCACCTATAAGATAAATAAAACATTACCAAAGTTTTTAAAAAAAAAATATTAAAAGTAGACTAAACATTTTCCTATAAAGTCCAAATATTGTTTTTAGTATTGCTCAAAATGCATTTTTTTTTTCTAGTAAATTAATTGTATCTTCACTCTATGGTAATTGAAAAGAAACACATCCAAATGTAACATATAAACTAAATTGAAAATATTGTTCAAAGGTAAAGGAATCCTTATTTTTTAATATATGATTAGGGTATCCTTTCTGATGGACGAGAAGTAGCTATAAAGAGACTTTCAAGAAGTTCTAAGCAAGGTGTAGAGGAGTTCAAGAATGAAATTCTATTGATAGCCAAGCTTCAACACAGAAATTTAGTGACATTTATTGGTTTTTGCCTTGAAGGACATGAGAAAATACTTATATATGAATATGTTTCCAACAAGAGTCTTGACTACTTTTTATTTGGTATGACACTTTTCACCCAAAACTCTTTATTTGTCAATATTAAGATTCATGCATTACATATATAGTTTTTTTTTTGTATATATGGACTTGATTTTATTTCATGAACAACTTTGTAGATTCTCATCAGCAAAAGTTGTTAACTTGGGTTGAACGCTTTAACATCATAGGAGGAATTGCTCGAGGAATTCTTTATTTGCATGAGCACTCTCGACTCAAAGTTATACATCGCGATCTCAAACCTAGTAATATTCTATTAGATGAAAATATGATTCCTAAAATTTCAGATTTTGGTTTGGCACGAATGGTCGAAATAAGTCAAGAGGAAGGAAGTACAAATAGAATTGTTGGAACATAGTAAGTTTCAAATGTTCATTACTTTGTTATCTTTTTCCGGTTCTTATTGATTATGGTACATTTAAGTTAAATTAACATCAAATATAATTTTTTTGTCCAGTGGTTATATGTCTCCAGAATATGCAATGTTTGGACAATTTTCCGAAAAATCAGACGTTTATAGTTTTGGAGTCATGATTTTAGAGATTGTAGCAGGAAAGAAGAATATAAGTTCATATGAACCACACCATGTTGTCAATAGCCTCTTGAATTCTGTGAGTGTAATGATATAGCAATAGTGTCTTTTCGTTACTTCTTAGTTGAAATAATCTTTAATTAGACTTTACATACTTTTCGGTCCAATTTTGGATTTAAAGCTCGTTTTGCCTAATAATCTTATAGCTTAGACCAAATGGTATATATTCTCTGCACTTAAATATATCACAATCTACCAAGGTAATAATTGAGAAATTTAATTTGACATATTGTTTCAGGTATGGAGACAGTGGATGGATAAAACATCTTTAAATATATTGGACCCAAATATTAAAGGAGATTATTCTAAAACTGAAGTCATTAAGTGCATTCAGATTGCTCTATTATGTGTTCAAAATGACCCGGATGCTAGACCTTCAATCTTGACAATTGTTTCTTATCTTAGCAGTCATTCAATTGAGTTACCAACTCCACAACAACCTGCATTTTTCCTGCAAGATAGAAACTATAATGATAGTTCTGCCCTATTCTCTAGCAATGGAATGCCTTCAAGTACTTTTTTCCCTCGATAGATTGTTAGGTTTTCATTTAATTGTATTATTGTTGTGAACAATATTTGTTCTAACCTCAATTTCTATAACTTGAAAAGGATAGGGAATGAAGATATGTAATTTGCATAGCTTTGTTGGTAATTAAAGAACGTAATTACTAGTGATAAATGAATTGGAATGATGCATTGATTAAGAGAGAATACAACTAGTTGGGTACCAGAGTAACGAAACATTATCACGCAGTTAAAATAAGAGATGGGAAAAGAGGAACTGAACACACAATATTTACGTGGAAACCCTTCAACAAATAAAGGGAAAAATCATGGGACAAGAGTAGAGAATTTTCACTAAGTGAACGAAATTACATGACCTCTCTCTAATTACAAGGAGAGTACAACTTTCCACGTTTCATACATTCATATTGCATGTTTCATGTCAAAGTCAATCAAAATGGCCTTAACAATTTCCTATGTTCACAATATCCCACTTAAAGCCACTTTTGTCGGCATTAATCGGTGTTGTCATTATATCTAATAGGTTATCATTGGTGTGAGTATTCTGCATATCTACACTTCCCTCCTTCACTACTTCTCGAATAAAATGATATTGAACGCCTATATGTTTCGTTCCTGAATGAAAAGTTGGATTCCTTGAAATGTACAAGGCATTCTAATTGTCACAATACACAATAATTTGTTGTTGCTTATGCCTAAGTTCCTCAATTAACCTTTGCATCCAAATAACTTCCCTGCATGCTAAGGTAGCTGTCATGGACTCGGCTTTTGACATTGACAGAGCTACAATAGTTTGTAACTTGGATAACCAACTTACTGCTCCTCTTGGAAGCGTGAAAACATACCCAGTAGTAGATTTTCTATTATCATGATCAACTGCAAAATTTGAATCAATATAACCTTTGACAGTTAACTCTGATCCTCCAAAAATATTGCAACACCTGAGGTTCCTTTAATGTACCTCATGTCCTTTCAACATCATCCCAATGTTGTTTACCGAATCCGCCATAAACCGACTAACCACTCCCTCTACTTATGCAATGTCTGGTCTTGTAGATATCATGGCATACATAAGGCTTCCAACCTCTGATGTATACAGTACTCTAGACATTTTCATCCTCTCTTCTTAATTGCTAGGACTCATACCTGAGGATAATTTAAAATTCACAATAAGTGGGGTATAGATTGGCTTAAAATCTTGCATTTTGAAGCGTTGCAAGATAACTCTTTTGAAAGGTGACAAGAAATCATATAGAGAAAATTTGTCGTATAAATCCACACCAAACATAAAGTACACCTCTAATACGTTATTTCACCAAAGGAATGTAAAAGTACACCTACATTTACATTCTTCATAAGACTCAACATGACTATGAAATGCATGGACTTCAAGGAAAGACTCGACAATGCACATATCACCAAACTATATTATAAAATATTCACCATCGTATAATAAATTCATTAAATCACCACCATTTGCATTATCAAGTATTTACATCCACATTGTTCAACAAGTCATAATCAACAAAGAGTAATCACCAAATTCATCATCAAGATTCATCACCACAAGGAAACAAACATCGTTTCACATCATTCTCAAATATATAACAATTCACCAATCATAATCACCCACATATTAAACACCAATCCAACATTGATTGATTCTCATTTCATCATATTCTCATGAATACAATCCAATTACAAGTTATGGAATCATAAAACCCGATTTTGGCAAAGTTCGTCTATTATCCTAAAAATCGTCTATTTTCAATTTTATCAACAAATTAGGATTCCATGTCCTTACATATCATTAAAACTTTTCCTAAATATCATCTAACATCTAGGGTAATCAATCATACCATTTTTGTTTCACAAGATTCATTTATTTTCTCAAAAACTCAAAGTTCGTCTCATTTTTAACATGTTTCAAAACCAATTTCATATCCCAGGTAAACCTTCACTACTACAGAAATAAGCTTTCACATCAGTTGGAAACTACTTTTCACATCAGGTGGCAACCGATGTAAGGTGATATGATGTGGAATGTGCATGTCATTTCACATCAGGTACGAACTGATGTGATAGCAATATTTCAACATCAGGCTTTTTTCCTAATGATGTGATACATTCTTTTTAAAGTTTAAAATCAGGGTTTTCACATCAGTTTTACGATAGACACTGAAGTTAAATAATTATATTTATCATCAGTCTTCTATCCACCGATGTGAAATCTACACTTTCTTTTAAAAAAAAATTATGCTTTATTAATACTGCTTACAAAATCATCTTGAGACCATGTTCTTTTCTTTTATTTATATTAGAAATATGAAACAAAATGATATTTTAATGCCAAAAAGGAAGCTAAAAAGCTAACAAATACAAAATTTAATTTATAACCCTCACAAGTATACTTTCAAAAGAACATAGCGTAAACACACAAGTGAAAACAGAAGAGGCCTGATTCAGTAGCCTAAGTCTTGGTCAACTAATCATCACGATGTATCTCTGACAACAAATTTAATTTATAAGAGAATGGCGATTAATCACCCAGCAATTGACGTCTAATTATGCTTCCTGCATTGTGAGAGGGTAAAACATATCTGACACAAGCAAAATGAAATAACATGAGTGACTCGACTTGAATCATGAAATAAAATGTCACCTTCCTAATAAAGAGTTGTATACACATACACACCTGTAGATATTCTGTCTTTTGTTGGTAACATGCTAAGCATCACATAGTCGACACAAACATATCTATGACATATATAAGCAACATATCTGACAGAAGCATCCATAGGTTCCATAACATATCTATCTGACACAACACAAACATAATGAAATAACATGAGTGTCCAGTCAAGGTAGCATTATGAAAAACAATGACACCTTCCTAATGAAGATCTGTATACACACCTGGCTAATAGCTTGAACCAAGAATTTTGATTTGTTGCATTAACAAGCTCAGCGTCAATTCTTAAGATATGGCCCAATTCTTACAATAATTTTACCCGTAGACATTGCACACAAAAACTAAGAAAGAAAGTGATTCCTGCATATGGAAATTTAAATTAGAAAGTAATACGGTGATAAGAAGATGCATGGAAGAGATAAAACTAGCATACATCTTCTCCTAGATAACTGTCTTGAGAAATACTTAGAAATCAACAACCGTCAATATTCTTTAAAAATCTGCAAATAACGTACCAAGAAGATTTTAGTACTACAAAATTCTAACTCAAAGCCATAGAAAGATAAATTCTCAACTATATTTGTCCTAAAGGATCACCTAAAATCAGTACCAACAAATTATACTTATTATGTATGCAAGTCCACTTGTTAGTAGCCCATTGAGTTCCCAAAAACATGAGCCTTTTTCCAACTTAAATGACCCAAAAAAGTAATTGCATCCTTGGCCATGATCTTTGTTCTGCACCTAACAATATTCAACTTAACGTTGCACTAATACTTTGTAATATCCCGCTCGTCAGCATCAGAGTTATATCAGTCAAAGGTGCGTCAGTGAACAATGTTCATGAGACTCACTACGGTGAAGAATGTTTTACGACGCAGTGCCAGTTGAACACGAGTTAATCAGCAGTGTCGGTGTAAACACGTTAAAGACGAAAGGCATTTTGGTAATTGCACCGAGGGAGTATATAAGTATGTTGGAGCCAAAACTACTCATTTGTGTTAGAACTTTCTCTCTCTAAACTTTGGAAGTTC
>Ga0315913_1006561_pt1 | contig 14058 bp, 5 predicted proteins | sample MpolsnodulesMG_FD_207736 | JGI IMG/M metagenome (GOLD analysis project Ga0315913, IMG submission 207736) | Medicago polymorpha root nodule microbial communities from Los Angeles, California, United States - small nodules | ecosystem: Host-associated > Plants > Roots > Nodule | place: USA... | reverse complement strand
ACTTGTAATTTGAGATTACATTTTAGTGGAACTCTCCTTGGAAGTGCAAGGAGGACAGGACTACTTCCGGTTTGTGGAAGGAACCTGTATAATTGCTTGTGTTCTTTCTTCTTCTGTTCTTTACATTTATCCGCTGCACATAGACTCTGAACTCACTCAGACTCTGAACTACTTCAGACTCTGAACCTGAGAACAGTTCTTCAGAACGTGAAAGAAGAAGTTTCCAAAAACACAATTCAACCCCCCCTTCTTGTGGTTTTTCTCACCTTCACTCATGGCATGTATACTTTGGAAACATATGAATTACATCTGCTGACTGTTGAGAATTTTTATAAATGCATGTTGTTGGATTTTTGTTGATGACGTAATGTCTATTTCTTGAATATATGTTTTATTCGCGTGTTTTATCGCCTTAATAGAAATAGGGCGTTACAATAAGTACAAGCGGTTGTTTGATTAAGCGAAGAATCAATTAGCTATAATAGCTTAGATGTATGCTTTAGATTAGCCGTTTGGGGGAAAGACTTGAAAACGGCGACGTCGATTATTTACTTGGGAGGTGGAGATGTTGGAGGAGTTAGTGAGTTTTTATCAAATATTTTTTTTATAAGTCGTCGTGGAAGATAGATGGAGTTGGCATCTCACTGCCGAGAAATGTTACATTGTTAGTGGGGTTTATCATCTTTTGACGACGGAAAAACAAAGTATTCGGCATGACTTTCATAAAATCATTTAGAACAAAACAATACAATTAAAAGTATATATTTTTGTTGTACCAAAAAAAAAGTATCTATTTTTGTGTGGTGCCTACTAAGGAACCGGATTTCTACAAAAAACAATCTGTTAAAGCGTGGAATTTTTCAACCAAATATAAATATATGTGTTGCTGGTTGTGGTTGTGAAGAAAACATAGGTCACTTGTTTTGGGGTTGCGAGATTTTTGGGAGCATTTGATTGTTGATTCGATGAGAGACTGATATTATTTGAGTGAACCCTCTTCATTTGACTGATCATATTTTGTGTTTTAGTGCGTTGGGAGGATTTTCCAAGAAAATAAGGAGTTTTTTTTTTTAGTGACTTGCTTGTGTTTGGCTAATTTGAAAGGAAATGAACTATTGTTGTTTCAGGCAAAAGGAGGGTAGTCAGTCTATTTGCTCATTTGTTTGATAAGGTTAAGTTATTATCCTTTTTATGGTTGAAAGCTAAAAATCAAAGTTTAGCTTTTAATCTTCATCATTGATGGGCTAATACTTCAATGGTTATGGGTTTAGTCACTTAGCCGATTTCTTGCTGGTTTTTTGTATTTTGATGCTATTGTAAGAATATTTTTGTACTCTGAGCTCTTCCCTTTTACTCCTTGTGCTTGGGAGATCATTTTTATTGGTATTTAATTAAAGGTTAATATGTTTTTATCCCCCTGTAATTTAGGCAAGTTACGGTTTACCCCCTCGTAAAAAAAAAATTAGATTCCAACCCTGTAATTTAAGATTCTTTTGTTTTAGACCTTGAGGTCATCTAACTGGACAAAATGTTGACGTGGCATCCTAAGTGGCACGCCGACTTTGCATATCTTATTATGTGGCACGCTGACTGTATAATTAAAATTTGTTAAGGGCACACGTGGCATTTTGCCTATTTTTTTAAAAATAAAAAATAATATAAATGAAATTATATTAATTTAAAAATAAAAATTAATTTAAAAAATTTAATTTGCGGAACTGAATTTTCATCTGCTTTGTAGATTGAATTTTCTGCAAGCTGAAACTGAAAACCGCTTGAAATTATCCCCACTCTAAAACCTCCGCAAGACGGGAACCACGTTGGTCTATGCAAGCGCTCGTAAACATAACGAACACAAACACATGTTAAGGAGGAGGAGGAGGTTCCTGGTGGATCAATAGTGGCACCATGGGTCAATACAGGCGAGGGGGTTGTAGAGATACTAGTGATTGTCGAGAACGTAGTGTAGAAAAAGGACTAGGCGGTGTAGCTGTATGGATGTTCAAATTTGGATTTGAATTTTAGTTGAAATTAATTTAGAAACATATGCGGTCAGTCATCGAATTTCGTATTCTATTGTTCGCACCACATAGCATTTTCCTTTTGCATATTGTTGTTAAAAAAGTGTGTTCAAATAGTATTTTTGATACAATATAACTGATTCATTAAACAAAAATATTATTTAAACACAACTTATTGGACAAATATGGGACAAAATGTATTGTTCACTGTATTTATATAGTAAACTGTAGTTTCTTTACTTATTTAAAAAAAAAATCTCTTTTATTATAGAGGAAGATTTTCGGAACACAAAAATATGCAGTTGTTTCATTAATCAATTTCAATATTGAATCAATCACACAAACTTATGCCAATAACCACTTCGCAATTTTTTAAACTTAATAAAATAAATGGTTAATGAAGTAGTCAAGTGGTTAATAAAATTTATGTTTCAAAAGTGGTCAACCGAAACTAGCACTAGTATTGTGAGGGTTTTGAAAAAAAAAATCTATGCAAGTTAAATCAATAATTTGTTATGTACTTTTGTAAAATAAGACCAGGTGAATTGGATCGTATGATAGTGTTGAAAAGCCACAAAAGGTAATGCAAAAAGAATTTACAGTTTGGTATTTTGTCAAAAACAGAAACCAAAATTTTATCATCTAGCATTGCAGGCTGGGGTCATAACCATACTACCCACTCACCCTATATACAAGAGTTAGTACACAAACCAATATAAAGCTTCAATAAGTCGTGTGATATCAGGCTAATTTTTCCCTTATTTTGAAATTGGGCAACTTCTTTCCTGGAGTTTTTGTATTCCTCAAAAAGAATGGATTGCTATACTCCATTACCGCAGGTAAATCCTTCTACTTGGATTACCTGGGTTCTTTGCCTCACTTTGATCGTTGACTTTTCCCTGTAACAATGTGATAATAATTTTGCATTAGCCTTGGAAGGTTTGCCAAAGAGCATTGAAACAAAAAAATGCTGCCAAAGGAAAGAAAGTGTAAAGCACTTTGCAATCAAGTCACAAAACTGAAGTACAGTTCTCTATTAAAACTGCAAGATCAAGATCCGTGAGTTAAAACAATGTTGTCAAATAGCAGCTATAGGCTACAGAAATGCTTTAGTGTAGTGGAATTTGAATTATCGCTATTTTCTGTGACACTATTTAGTACGAAATGTTGTCAAATAATGGCTACTGTGGCCCTATAGCATTGTAGCATAGTAGAATTTAAACAACCTACTATTTTTCGCAATCCGTGATTGACAACACAGGTGTTACAAATAGAATGATACCATTTTTTTGGACAGGAAAATAGAATGATAATATGAGCACAAGTTCATTGTAATAATTACAAATTTACATCTCTCAAGAGAACGCATATCTAGAAATAAATATTTGGTAAGAAGCCATGGCAATAAAAATTAAGGTGATCAAAAAGACTGGTACAAACTTCATGAAGAAATACAAACAAGACACTAGAATGCAATATCTGCTAAATGAATGCCTAATCACATTCCTTAGAAGTTTACAGGATAATAGATCCTTTTAAATTATAATTTAACAAAAGGATATTAGAAGTTGCCAGACATCACAATTAAGGAAATTTTTATGATTTCTACATTCAACAACAATTCACAACGCATGATACATTAGACTTCTAACAAAACTCTAAAACTAATATTCTTTCAACAATGAACAAAACAAAATAATAGTGAAATACCAGTATTGTCAAAGCCGCTGATCCTGCTTTGTCATCCTTATGTTGACAATTATGTTCTCTAGCTTTCTGACTTTTTAAAATGCCCCTTGCAAGAACACCCTTTTCATTGCAATTTTTATTCACTGTCAATTTCCTGGTAGCATTCTCTTTCCCCTTGTCAAAGGCCTCCTTTTTACCGACGGTAGAGTTTTTTTTGTTGACTTTTCCCGGTAATATAGTACTTGAACTTACAGATTGACTTTTGACCTGTGAAAATGTAAACCCAGCATTCTCAATAAGCACATATCTTATAATTTCAAAACTAAAGAGTAAATTACAGGATATCTAGGAAAGGAATTATTGTGATGACTAACAAGATAACTGTCACTTAATACAAAGAGAATAGCTCAAAACTTCTAATTTGGAAGATATAGTGATACATTTGATAATCATTTGGTGAAAACGTTTTCAATATTAAACTAATCAATGTTTTATATGAGCCGGATCAGATTTTCTAAGTCATTCAGAACTGAATAGAGATAAAATCTGCATATCAAATGATATAAAAATGCATGACTTGAAGACGTTACAGCTTCTCACCAATGACTTTGCATCACTGATGTTACTTCCTTTTGTGCTTCCTGTTTCTTTTCCTTCAACTTTAATGGAAGGTGTCTTGGATTTATTGCCAACATTGCATCTGTTCTCATCAGCAAGATTCATTGTGCCCGCAACTTTCTTATCTGTGATTTTCTGCCTCTGCTGCTTTGATACAAACTTAACTTCATAACTAGGATTTGAACATGACCCAACACTAGACTTCCCAGAAGACGATGTACGACCTCTTGATTTTATGTTACCAACATCCATCTCCGCTTTTGAGACTTTTGGTGTTACATGACTTTTCCCAAGACTAATACTATTCACTGATGAACTTCCACTTTTCTGATCACATGGTTTACTAGACACCTCCATATATTTATGCTGGTCCTGAACTACTCTTGAGGCTTCTACTGTAACCGCACTTCTTCCAAAACTAACGCTTCTAACCGACGAACTTTTGCTTTTCTCATCACATGATCTCTTCTTATGCCCCTTATAATCCTTCTTTTGCATCATATTCTCAGATGTAACCATGCTTCTTGTAGACCTTTCATAGTTCTTTTTATCAATAGAACTTGAACTTCCAACTAGATTGCAACTAGCCTTCGACATAGCTTTTCCCCTGGTATTGTGTTCAAAAGTCAACCCCGATTTCTCACTCATCAATCCTTTTGTCCTGCTAACATTTGACGTTGGTCTGGCCTTCACTTCATGACCAAAACTAGAACCTTGTTTCAAGCACCTCCCCTTGCTTAAACCCTGTTGTTTATCTAACAAAACATTCAGATTAATACCTTTCCCCCAATTCTTGTTAATGTAGTGTTTTCCTCTTGATTTCGAGACAGAAGAAGGAAGTGCCGGTGACGTCACTGCCTCCTCACCAGAGTGAGCAAATTTTGATTTTAACTCGCGAGCAGACAACTGATGGAACCTGAAAATGATTTGATTGCAACATTGTACTCAAACACCAATCAGTAAAACCCCGAACCCAAAATGGAAAACCCAAAAAATATTCCAAAAGGGATTCTTACGGGTGGCTTTCGTTGAACCAGTCATCATCAGTTCTGCAACACAACCAAAACAAAATAAAAAATCAAAACAAAATATAAATAGATCAAAACAAAAGCAATGCAGAATCCATGAAAATCCAAACTCACTCACATATTTGCATAACCAGAGTTAGCTTCAACAATCAAATCTGCCCACATAGGTGCTTCAAATTGTTCCTGTATGTAATACAATTACAACTACAATCTCAATTTCTTCCTTAACAAAATAAATTAATAGCTAATTAACCCTAAAATAAATAACTGTTAATGAGTAATTGAATATGTGGTAAAATTGGAAACAGTTTCTGCCTCTGAAGCACGGATACGGACACGGACACGACACGGATACTGACACGCCAACACAGCTAATAATTTGAAAAAATCACATAATTGAGTGTAACTACAAGTGTCGGTGTCGAACACTACAAGTGTCAGACACAACACAGGTCCGACACCGGGACACGCCTAATACGAAGAGTGTTCGTGCTTTTCTGCAAATTTGAACGCATTGCTGTTGAGTGATTGTCTCAATTTCTATTGATTGTAAAAACAGTACTTCAGTTCTTAGTTACCCTAAATTGAAACAAATTTTTCACTAGTACCACAAAAACGAGGAACAAATAATTTCTAAGAATCTGCATGATAAAAAACCTAAAAACAATGTGTAATGGGAATCGATGCGAGATTATTGCTTACATATATGAACAAAAAATGAAAAAATTTCAAGAATGTGAAGAAATTGAATAAGCAAAACCCTAAAAATGTGAAATGTGGAATCCATGAAAATGAGAGTAAGAAGAAATAAGAAGAGAGTGATGGTTACCAGAAAAGCCCAATGATCGATGAAGATCCCGTTCTTCTTAGAAGCTTCCATGATTCTCCACCTCAACGAGGACTGTGAGATCGCTTCTCAGAGACTCGAACCGATGGTGAATTTGAACAAGCGTGTGCGAAACGACGGTGTTCAATGTGTTATAGTTTTTTTTAGGGGGAAAACACATTTCGACATAGTGAATGTCTTTTCTTCTTTTTTTTAATTGATAGTTTTTTTTTTTAAGGAGTTTTTTAATTGATAGATATATTGAGATATTGAGTTTGATCCGCCGAAAAATAAATGACCAGATAGATACTCGAGTTTATATTGTGTAATTTTTAAAACATTTTGTGGAAACTAGATAAATTGCGGGTAAATGTTGGAACAATATTGAAATTTGTGTCTCTCGTTAAATCATATGATTATTTTTTATCTCAAATACAATTTAAAATACTAAAATATTTTTTTGTTCATCAAACATCAAGACAAAAAGTTATTGGTTAAATTACTTCATGGGTACTTTAAGTTTGAGCTTTGTAATAGATTGGTCCTTTAAGTTATTTTGGTCACACGTAAGTCCTTTAAGTTTGATGTTTGTAACAGATTGGTCCTTTAAGTTATTTTAGTTACAGATAAGTCATTTAATTTTGTAAACGTTTTCGATTTAGTTCTTCTATTAACCAAACAATGATGTCCTAGAAGGACTAAATCGAAAACTTTTACAAACTTAAAGGACTTATTTGTGACCAAAATAACTTAAATGACCAATCTGTTACAAAGTTCAAGCTTAAAAGACCTATGTGTGACTAAGATAACTTAAATGACCAATCTGTTACAAACCTCAAACTTAAAGAACTCATGAAGTAATTTAGCCAAAGTTATTCAATAACTTTTTTTTGAAAGGAAAAAGTTATTCAATAACTTAAAAGTTTATCGTACGTTGTTTTGTTTAGTACTTATTTTTGTAAATCAAACGGACCCATAGTTTCCTTCTTTTCCTAGACAAATTGATTAGTTTTTTTTTAACAATAAAAAATGAAATATATTACGATCAAAAGAGACTCTTTATAAGCACAAGGTGTACCAATAAGGGCTTCAAAAATTTACAAGTATACAACCGATTAAGCAAATTGATTAGTTAATCTAGGCAAATGGCTACACTTACAACCGATTAAGCAAATTGATTGGTTAATCTAGGCAAATGGTTACACTTACACATCTTAACCATAGAGAAATGGAAAATCTAAGGGTCAAATTCTAGCTATACATATTGAAGTTCCAACAACTATATCTGAATTAAACTTTTAACCAACAATGCAATCTTTTTCTCATACTTGATGTCATTTTCATAAGTCTCATTATAGGCAACAATTTAATTTAATTTAATTTTTGCAAAGGATTGTAGGCACCAAAATTAACTAAAAGTGATCAGTTATGGCCTTATGGGGAGTTATTCAAAGTTGAGTCCTTTTACCATTGTAAGAAGAGTTGGTTTTTTATTCACTGTGCCTTATGCAGAGGATCTGCATTTTCAAGTTTGAAAATGATGGTGTGTGGTAGGTTTATCTGAATCCGATAAAAAAATAAAAAATAATTATTATTATCTGAATCCGATAATAATTAGTTTTAGTCAAGAATGAATCGTTGAGAAGAACTTAAATTTGAATTTTGATTGGAACAATCATTGACTAGAATTTACTTATCTCTCAACTGAAATTCGGATTATCGATGTTTCCCTCATTCCTCATGAAAACCAGAGATTGAGATAAAAAAATATATATATAAGTGCTATAAACTTTCGAGCATCTTTTAGCATACAATGATTTAACAAACAGGTTGGGCTTTGGTTGAATTTCTATGCTTAATATACTCTTAACTCTTTGCACTATTGGATGGTTGACTCCACTATCTGTATTTTGATTGAATGAAAATTTTCAATTTTATGAACAAGTGTTTCAAACACTAATGTAAATGGAAGTGTTTTCTCTCCAAAAAATAGGGAAGTGTTTCACATGCCATTTTGGAGTTTGAGGGGGTAACATAAAACAGCCAATACCTTGGTGGTAAGTACGTTAACCCTCTTGGTCTTGCTAATGACCCTTTCACTTTTGCTGAGTTCAAGGTTAAGGAGATACATAATGGAAGGTTGGCTATGTTCTCTATGCTTCATTTCTTTGTCCTTCCTAGCCATTGTCACTGGAAAGAGACCACTGTAGAATCTTTTGGATCACATTGACAATCTTGTGCCAAGAGAAAATTGCTCAAAGACATAACAAAACAGCTGGAATATTTTTCCCTTACATTGAAGATATTAACACTTGTCCATAAAAATCTTTTAGGTTGGCCGCAATATGCATGACACAACCAAATAAAGGAAAAAAGAATATACAGAAGCAGACTAGACCAATCAATATAACTATGCTATAAATCTACAGACTACAGCTTTGCACGACCTCTATTATTTCCACCATGTAACAAAATTGCAAGATATACAAATACAACTTTCCCTTCACCAGGTAGCACACTGATAAACACTTTTATCAAGTGTCCAAGCAACATAGTGAGATAAAAAAGGAAGAAACTTTTCAAAAGATCATAGTTCATGACTACAATCATATTGCCATTTTTTTGCTGATTCTTCAACATTTATGTACTTCAGCAAAAAGACTTCTTGAAAACTGGATGCTTTTAGGCTCTTGAGCTTAATTTCCCGCCCCACCATGTCCGTCGGCTTTTTTCATTTTCTGAAATCCTTGCTTTTGTTTCTCGTAATCTGACTTTGTATTGTTTCTTCCATCCCTCAAATCTTTGCTTAAGTTTCCGAAGTTCATCAGCAGAATTTGTGTTGCCAGACTGCCCTGGTTTAACCTCATTCAAAGCTTTAACTTCATCATTAAAGGTTTGTCTTCGCTGCTCAAATTCCTTCATCAGATTGCTCACTGTAGTCAAAGTACCACTAGCCTGCCTCCCTGCATCAGACACCGAAAAACTACCAGAAAGCTTCATATGTGTGCTCCCATTAGTGGTTTGAGATCCCAATGAAGTAGCATCTTCAGAATCATAGTAGCGAGGTGACACAAGATCATGTCTTACAGGTTGAACAGTGCCATTCTCTGAAGCAAGGCTCTTTCTAGCAGCAGCAAGACTCGTCTGCATTGAAATTGCAATTAGAGTCAACTAAAAAAGTATAAACTACCTGTCTAGTACAAAGTGAAATAAACTCATGATAGCAAAAATCAATAGACACGTTAATTTACCAGCAACAATTTTTACTCATTAGAAATTTGACAAATTCAAAGTTAAATACATTTGAATATCAAACCAACCTGTGATAACAAGTCTGGCTTACTTAAGAAAATTACATGCTATCAAAGTAAATTTTGGTTCTCGTAGGTTTTAAACTAAGGCTGACTCATCCTTACAAAAACGGCTTGTAGGGTATGGGATGCACTTCTTTATAAACTTTTTTTAGGCCTTATCTCTTTTCAATGTTGGATATGGGTTTTCCCAAATACACCCCCTTACCCACAATAATATTGGGCATGAAATGTGGTTGGTATGGTGGGCTCTATACCAATCTTAGATTTTGGATTTAGAACAAATCATCCATACAAAAACCGATTTGCAAGGTGGGGATGTCCTTTATAAACTATTTTCAAACCGTATATTTTTTTTCAATGTGGGTCATGGGTTTGCATTGAAAATGGTTGGTTGGAGCCAAGATAGCAGCATTTGGTCTTGTTGCTCTCAATCAAGACAGGCACTGCTGACTGTACCAATGTCGCAATCTTGCTTTGGGAGAAATTGCAGTGGAATGCTAGGGCTTACAAAAAAATGTTGTAAACACTGTGTTGTAATGACTGGTTCTACTTGCTAGTGCTAGAGCGAGAAATTTGCTCATCAAGCTTGTCTGAAATCCAAAAAAAGCTTGTCTGAAGTCAAATGCTAGAACGGAGTCAAAGTAAGAAATGAAGTTCTTGGCTGAATCTGATGCACAAGTTGCCAAAGAAAATGAGTTTAACGGCGTAGCATATAAAGGAGTTTGTGCCCCCGTGGGTGATGGCAGTGAACGAGGAAGAGGAATTTGATATGCAGAAGAAATGTGAGGATTAGAGAGCTCTTGATACAAGAACCCCCATTGGAGGAAGAAAAAATGGGTACCTATTAGGTAACAGGCCGCTATACAAGGACTCTCTCTCCTGAGCAACTAACGGATCCCACGTTCAAAAGAAATTTCTGTATTTTGATTTCTGAGTATAAAGTACAGAGCTTAAGCTTATATAGAGATTGCAACCATCTCTGTCTGTAACTGACTTTATATGATAAGTTTAACTGAAATAGTTTCGACAGCTGTCCTAGCTAACTACCCATAGTGAACAGAGGTAGAAGTGAAGTAAAATTAGACATTTAAAACTATTAAGTTATTAAATTCTTCTATTTGGGATGTAAATGTTATTTGGTTAGGAATTGGAGATAATAGTAGGAAGTGGAGAGGATAGTAGGAATTGATTGATGTAGACTTAAGGTAAATAAACTAATTAAAAATTTGGTTTGATATCAACTGCATCCATTTCAGTAATAAGTCAAAAATGAGGCCTAGCCTAAACTGAATACTTACTTGCAAGGATGCCATCTGCTTTTGCCATGCATCCTCCATTGACTTCATCTTAGCCTCATATTCAACCCTTTTTCTTTCAGATTGTTTTAACTTTTCCCTCAATTCGGTATTTTCGTCTTCCTTTTTCTCAATAATTGCTTCAGCCCTGAACACCCGTTTTTGGAGTTCTGATAAAGCTGAAGGCCTATTTTGAACCAGCTCGTTGGAAAAATCCTGCTAAACCAACAAGAAGAAAAGAAAGGACTTTCACCATGAGTGGATGGGTATTTTAACAATATCATGAAAAAATAGTCTATATCCATGAAAGGAATATTTCAAAAAGTAAATAAGAAAGATGTGCATTAAAAGCATATGCAATATTCTGAAGGGAAAAGAAAATTTAAATTTTGGAATACAGTGTAAATTAGTGGTTGGTACCACTTTTTCCAGGAAGCCTACATTATTGTATAATTACCACAAAAATGAAGACAAATTAATATTTTGGATATCTGGCAGTTAACTGGTAAAATCCAGCTGCAACAGAGTTTGCTTTTTATGTCACATAAGCTTAATTCATATTCTTTGAATGTCCAAACAAGGAAATAATTAGGGAAAAAAGTATTTCCAAAGCATTCCAAAGATTGTTAATTAGATTTAGTTGAGAGATTAATAATTAAGAACTCAAATATACTAGAATTGGGGGTAGTCGAAATTATAAATGAAGCCATACTCTAGGACTTCTCTCCATTGGTTTACAACTTAATTTTTTTTCTTTTTTTCTTTTTTTGACAAAACTTAAGTGTTTTATTCTGATTCTTAATTTCTTAGTACTTTGTTACCGTAAACAATTCAACACTCGTTAGTCTAATAATAAATGATATTTAGTAGCTAGGCACTTGCTAATTAACCTTTGTGGATGCAATTATCTTTTATACTACTTATGCAATAAAGGGCACTTGATCTAAGTGAGTTTTTAGCACAACAATAGACATTTCAATGATACGTAAAGTGGCATTTCCAGTAATAGTATTGAATGGTTTTTATTTGGAACCCTAATTAGTCACAAGTTTTACTCAGAAAAAAAAAAAAAACAAAAAAAAACTGGATTGTAGTGTATATACAAGTAGATGGAAATAACTTAGAGCTGTCTATAATAAATGAGAGATAATAAGACTAGATTCAAGTGTAGAGTAAAATACCTTAACTTCTGGCATCTTAACACGAGACTTCCGTTTAGGTTGTGCATTTTCATGATATTTCCTCAATTTATTGATGTTACTAGAATCCCTACGAACCTTCCACCCACGAATCACTGCATAAAAAGGAAACACATAATAACTAAATCAGATTCAACACCAATTTGGAAGGTAAGCATGACTGAGAACAGAACCATTCTAACCAGATTGAAGTAATATGATTGCATGAATCTCCTCAAGTTTTTTAGAATAAACTGTTATGGAAGATTTCGTCAAAACACCATGTTTCCTTCTTGTAACTTCTCCACGAATAACTGCAATGTGACAAATTAGAGATTAGCAAATTAGAAATAAACTAGAAGCAAGGTTACAAACAAAAAACTGTGACAAGAATTATATGATTTAAGCCTGTAACTTATATAATTTTCGTAATGAACGAGTACCAATAAGATCCTCAAATTTATTTTACAACTAGAAGCTAAACTGCTGAGGTGTGTTTCTATTTCAAGCAATATCAAAATTGCTTTTATGATAATTACTGGAGAAATCTTCATTTCAATGAAGAAAAATATTCACAATGCCTACAATCAATAGATAGTTTTGCTAAAATTGAAACAATATTGCTACTGGCAGTACATGATTGTAATGTTGTCACTCCATTCTTAAGTTCACAGAAATAACTCCGGACTTGATGACCACGGAAGCATTTTTGAATCCCAACTGTTGCTTGCAAAAACTGTTTTCTCTTATCCTCCAGTGCACCAATCTACAAAACAAAGCAAAGCACAGGAAAAACAAGGTAAACAAAAACACAATATGCAAGACTATAAAGTCAAATCAAACAAGAAATAACAGATTAAACATAGAAATTAGATATTCTTGCATGCAAAAGTTAATGTTCAAAAACAAAATATTGAAAAAATCGGATGGATCATCTTTCAAGAGCACATCCGGTGTTTCATGCAGAGTATGAGCCATCCGGTTTCCTTTTAACTCAATAAGTAGTATACACATACAGCACTTTGATTTTGAAGTGCAGTAAAGAGAATTGAAGTCAAGGAATGAATGTGGCTCTACTGCCAAGCTATATAGAGGTAATGAATTTATTTTACGTGATGCAGGGGGAAAAGGAAAATGAAAATACAAAGTAGAATTCATCCCTACAAAGAAAACTTAGACATATACCTGCCCTGCTCGAAGATACAGTTTTGTGTAGCCAACTTGGTACATTTCAGAAGGGATATTAAATTTTTGCAAAACCTTGACTGTGGTGCTCAACGGATCCTGAGGTACATCAGTCTCAGAAAGCAGATTCCCGTACCTGAACACATCAAGGAACTGAAGTCAGCCCATCATTCAAGATATAATCAAGAAACCACGGGAAATTTCTCCAATTTCAACTACCTTCTGGAAAAATCCTGATGGTTAATTCGAGTAGGATACCCAGCCCTTGAAATTCTAACAGCTTCTAGAAGTCCACAGCATCTGAGCTGTGGAAGGACAAGTTCGTTGTCATAAATTCCAGGAAGCTTCTTAGCATTTGGCTTTATGCAGCAAATAAAGTGAGGAGTCGTGCTCTCCAACTGATGCATCAACTTGAACAATTGATCCTAAGAGTAAGAAACCATTTAGATTTGTGTTGTGTCAATAATTTTTTTGTATATGTAATGTTTAGGATAGAGTTCATTGTCCATCATCATGTCCTAAACTTCTATGAAAAGCAAAAATAATAATTTCTTTTCAAATTCTAATTAAGCTAAAGCAGCTTACGAAATGCTAAAAGATTACCTTGAACTTTGTTCCAACACCTATCTTCTGTGAGTACGGTGCACCAACGTGGAAAGTGGAATTTCCATGCTCCTCAGACTGGTTAAACACTTCGGAGAATAACTTCAGCAGTTCACAATTACTTGACGAAAGGAGTTGAATGGAATTAGAACACAATGTATCTCTGTTCTTTTCTAGAAAGCCATTTGTATCATACAAAACCTGATAGAGGCCCATATGTTAGTAAAATCACAAACTATAGCCTTTTTCTGCGATTTACCTTATGATTAAGTTTCAATTCAAGATTGTATTCCAAAAAAAT
>Ga0315913_1006560_pt1 | contig 14059 bp, 4 predicted proteins | sample MpolsnodulesMG_FD_207736 | JGI IMG/M metagenome (GOLD analysis project Ga0315913, IMG submission 207736) | Medicago polymorpha root nodule microbial communities from Los Angeles, California, United States - small nodules | ecosystem: Host-associated > Plants > Roots > Nodule | place: USA... | reverse complement strand
TTCATCAATGACGTCACGTGTAACACCCTATTTATTTATTCGATTATTTTGGTTGAGTTTAGAGTCTTTTATATGATTTATGTTGATAAGTGTCATGTTGTGTGTATTAATATTTTATTAAGTGACTTTATTTTGTTATTTTGTAGGATGGGTTGGAAATTAAAATAATAAGACTTGTAGAGGGGCTGAATTAGAATTAGGTGGTGTTAAGTAGAAAATCTGTTGAGATAAAAAGAAAAGCAAGAGTCAGACAAAACTAGGTTTACAAAGAAAGTTTTTGGGAGAAAGAGGAGAAGAGAACCAAGAGAAGGGAGAACTTGTAGAGTCTTGCAATCACCAATATAAGGTAAGGGTGGGACTAACATTCTCTAATCTTAGGTTATGTAATTCTGAAAGTGAATTTAACATGTAGTTTTGTTGTTGTTCTTGTGAATTTGAGGATTAGGGTTTGAAATTGGAATTGATGATAGAACATGTAGAATTGGCTGTTAATAAGTGTAAAAAGTCCATAGAATTGTGTATAATAGATGTTCAGATTGTAGAATGATCACAGGTTGAGTTCCCTATCAAATTTGGAATTGGGGTAGATGAAAATTGGATTTTTGGGATGAAAAATCGCACTTTCCGACAAAAGTCTGTCATAGTTCGCCACGGCGAGCTATAACGTAACAAGGAGCAATGTTTGCTCGTCATCTGTTCGCCACGGCGAACTACTGTGTGGCAGGGGGCAATGTTTGCTCGCCACGGCGAGTCACCTAGTAGAAGCATATCTTATTCATGTTGTTGTGTCGTTTCATACATTTCTTTTTTGAATCAGCCTTTGGTCCAAATATGAAAGTTTTAGGCAATATTGTCAGTTTTTCAAATGGCCTTGTTCGTCATGAATAATTTTGGTTTGATGAATTATTATATGATGTATATATTGATGAATTAGTATATGAGTGCATATGTTGATTAATATGATGTTTTATGATGTTGCTCATAGATGATGAATATTATGGAATTATATTGTGGAGTCGTAGTTGTGTTGTTGTTGTCGTTGTCATTGATGTCGTCAAAGTCGTTGATGTTGTACGTTGTTGTTGATTAAGTTGTTGAGTCCATGCATACTCATATAAAGTTGGGGGCTCATGCCGTGTTGAATGTTTAATCATTCAAAACACGTTGATTTGAGAGCCTATGCTCTACACGTTGATTTAGGAGTTGATGCTCCACACGTTGCTTTAAGAGCCGATGCTCTACACGTTGAATTGAGAGCCTATGCTATAACACGTTGATTGGTACCACATGCATACTGCATAGTCAAGTTGTTGTTGTGTCGTTGCATTGTCACGTCGTCGTCAAGTTGTTGAGTCGTTGTCGTTGATTTAATGCCAAGTAGAAATAATTGAACAATATGTGAAGTATTATTATTGTTTAGTTGTTGTTGTTTATGTTGTTAAATTTCGTTGATGAATTATATGCTTATTATTATTGAATGTGAAATCTCACCCCTTCTGTTTGAATGTTGCCTCTATGTGGGTAACGTGCAGATATCCAGGATTAGCTGCTGATGTGAGTTGATTCTCTTGCGTCGTCTTAGGGTCGCTCTGATACGTAACGGGATGGGGATATTTGCTTTGTTTTTCCACTGTTGCGTATTATTTATGAACCATGTTGTCGAACCTTTTGAATTGAGATTTTCACTTAAGTTGTTTATGTTGAGGCCGTAGTGACAAGGTTGTTGAATTAAAGAATTAAATTTTCCGCTGCGATGTTAATTGAATTTCGACAAGGTTGTTTTAATAAATAGTAACTTTACTCTATTTATACTTGAAATGTAGTGTGGCATTCCGTTTTACGTTGAATACTCTGATTTATGTGTAATATTTACATTGTTGGGAAAACGGGGTGTTTCACGCAGGGGGCAGAGACATGGTAGGCAGCAGGGTTGAGTATGATTAGGATTTTTTTTATGTACTTTTTGACTATGATGATGGTGATGTATAATTATGACATGTTTCGTACATTTTCGTATTTCTATGACATTTTCCGACATACCTTTTATATTATTTCTTGCATTTTAATTTTATCCTGTTCCTGTTAAATATTGGATGAATTTGTTTAGGTATCAATTGGTTATTGGATGAAAATTTTAGATGAATTTTCAATTGGTTATTGGATGAAAATTTTAGATGAATTTGGTTAGGAGAGACACTGGAAAATGAGTGTCTGGAAAATGAGCCAGACACGTAGCGGCAGTTAACAACCGCTGGGTGTAGCAACGATTAACTACCGTTGAACCCAGCGGCAGTTAACTGTTGTCGGCTTGGTAAACGGTTGTTAACTGCCGCTGGGGACATTTAGGTATTTTAATTGTGTCAATGTAAACTTATCAATGTCAGAAAAGCAATTTTCTTACTTAAATAAGCCAATCCTCTGAACAATATTTTCTTCTTACCACTGTTACTTGTTTGACAATGTATAGTTGTACATGTTTTTGCATTATAATAGCCTAGAAGAATTTCCAAGTACAAGGAGATCCTAGTTTTTGTCGTGAACGGGGTGAAGCTCTCTTCTTTGAAAAGCCAGATAATGCATGCTAAGAACTGAATTACACTACTAGGTGTCACAAATGGAATGTACCAGTTCGGATCTTTGGATATCTTTCTTTCCCCTAGATGTGGAAGCGTCGACTTGATCACTCATGTCATGCTGCTAGACCCCGACATTGACCAACCACTCGTATTTAATGACAATCAGCTTGGGGCTTTTGCATACCTTTCTAAGTCAAAGATAGTTTATTTCATGGTGAATCAAAGATAGTTTATTTCATTTCATTTAAAATGAGAGAATAAATACAACTAGGAGGTATGTAATACATAGATGAGTTAGACTGAAATATAAACACTCAAGTTAAACAATGAATAACTCTATTAACTTGCTTTCGAATAAAAGTTGATCTATAACCAACATCAGCATTGAACAAGTCTCTACATCGAGAGATGATAGTACCTAACTCTTCGCATAAGAAGTAGCATTGATAATGACATTAACAATCATTGGGCTAGACTATCACTTTCAAATCATAAAAACATTTATACTCAGTTTTTTAAATAAACTATAACAGTTAATGTATATCATGTAGATACATTAATTAGTGTATTAATTATCTTTTAATCTTTTAATTAGAAATTTCTTCAAAAAAAAAAAGAAGTATTTATGTATGAGAATGGTAGGAATAAATTGTAGCCATCATATTAAAAGCAAAAGTTGAGATTAAAAGATGGATTAATTAGTGTGTAAATACATGTGCAAATTTTTACGGTTTCTTTCACTCGTTAAATGTCGCGGCTCCAATGTGAGTCTGGCATACTTGAAAGATTGGTATACAAGAATAAGAATCAGCACCGCCGCTGTTCCTATTTCCAGCATCTTTTGAAGGTATGCACTGTAGTCTAGTCTCTCTGAAGTAAGTGTTCAATGATGTGAAATTGCTTAGTGTTGGAAAATTTTATGAAATCCTTTTCCCTTTTTTTTATGAGTAATTGTATTTGCATGGAATTTTGTGGTTACAATTGCATTTACATGCATGTAATGTGTCTTTACAAGTCATTCTGGGTTTGGTGATCATTAGGTGAGGAGGGATTTAAGGCTTCTGCATTTGGCCAACTTAGAGGAGCTTGTGACATCATGTTTCAATGTTATCAAAGGAGATAGACCAAAACATAAGATTCATCTTTTAGAGAGGTAGGTTTGTGTTATTTCTTTCAGCATTTTTGGAGTTTTCCAAATTTTATGCGCAAAGATTCAATTTAGATAACCGAGGAGGTGACATGATTGATGATTGTGTGTTTAAAACATGGAAAGCGTCTTTCATGTTGATATTTCATGCATTTCATCTCTTACCACTGTTTCAAATTGACATCAACACTCTTTTATGTGGCTAGGACAATGACAATTACAATATATAAAAGTTCTAAATGTTTCAAATTGTTTATGTGTTTTCCTTGCCTGTTTAATATGCCTGCAAGGCAGAAAGGAAAATTGGAAAACTTTTACATTCTCACTCTACAAGATCTCATGAAAATTGGATGTGACAATTTAAAACTTTCATGTAAAGAGATGTGATAATGATGATACCAATACCATAGACCATTATTCAAGCTTGTATGTTGTGGTTAAAGAACGAGGTATGTGAATATGGATGTCGCAGCATTATAACACGATTACAGTCCTCTGTCAAATGACTCACTGTTTTGCATAATTAAACAGATTGAAGTCTTTGCTTCTTTCTTGCCCCTCGTTTTGTTATTTGCCTTCTGAAATGTGTTTCTGTTATAATTTCTCCATCAAACTGTGATATTATTATAGGTCTGGGCTTTGCTGGTAATAATATTGTTGTACTTACTGTTTCATGACAGCTTGAAAAGGAGAAAATGCAATGATGTAAAGCAGAATTTTTTGGAGCGTCTTTTAGGATCTGCACGACTACTAGCAGAGGGGAAATTTCAGCTGAATATTATTAAGTGATTATGTTGCTGTTTTCAATACTTTTTAGTAATAATAAATTAAGATCAATGTTTCTACTGTGCTGGCTCATTAGCTGCTTCCTTTTCCCATGCCTAGAGTACGACTTTGAGTATTCAACAGATTAATTTGGGTAGTATGGCATGTCCAAGTCCCACATTGAGTAGTATGGGGTGCTCAAGTGCTTGGAGAACCCTCCCTTAAAAGCTAGCTATGAAGGGAAAAAAAAACAAACCACTTCAATACTCCACTGAGCATCCCATTCTACTCGATGTGAGACTTGACAACCCCATAATACCCAGGTTCCTATCACAACACCACCTCTAAGAGCTGACGTCCCGACAATTGCACTCCGCTAAACTTTACTCAGCCTCTCCGTAGGTACCCCTTTTTTATAAGTATTCAAGCACTTGGCCTTCCCTTAAAAGCCAGCTATAAGGGGGAAGAAGGAAGTCACTTAACTACTCCACCGAACATTCCATACTACTTGATGTGTGACTTGAGCAATGAGCACTCCATAAAATCTAGCTATCAAGGGGGAAGAATCAAATTACTTTTAAACTCCACTAAGTATCTTATACTATTTTTATTTTATTTTTTTGGAAAAATTCATCCCATACTACTTGATGTGAGACTTGGGCATAGCATAATGCTCAAGTCCCTATCAGATTCTAATTGGGGTTTTTTCCTCTATGCATAAGCATAGATTTAACATTGGATCAATTTTTTCTTACAGAGTCCTTTCTCTTATTTCAATTGATGTTCTGTTTTCCTATGCAGATGGTTAAACCAATACAGAAGGCTGCAACATATCCTTCTACTAGCATCATGTGGTTTATATTGTAACGATTTGTTCATTTATACTATATTCTTAGGGTTTAGTTGATTGGCCATTGCTTGGCCATGGTATAAGAAGGAATACTAAACCTTTCTCTTATACTTCATAACATAGGACCAGTTTTTTTTTTGAGGTAATACAGGTACCAGTTGATCTTACCAAATGGTACTACTAAATGCATATTTATACAAGTTTCATATTTGTTTTTAAATTTTCCTTCATTTTTTTTACAATACCATCTGAACACGTTCGGAATTTTCATGCTTAATTTTAGATGATGTTATATAATTTCTTTATCTGTACTCTGTCGTTCTTTTACGCATTTATGTTGATTTTTTTCCCTCTACATGTCTGTTAATCATTACAAATCTTTGTAGAAATGTAAAGAGGAACTTCTTATTTCATATTTGATAACTTCAAAGTTTTGAATTTCTCAAGCATTTTTTCATATTTTGCTTGGTTATCATTATCTTCTGTGATATAGTCATCTTTTTTTTTTGGTTACATATTATTGAATCCTTGAATCAAATTTTTTCTGTTTGGATTAATAGATCATAGAACCCCTTAGTAAATGTTATCATGGTTAATTCTAGTATCATTTAGTATGTGCATGCTACCCGAACATCTTTTTGAGTAATCTGTTACGATTTCCATATGAAATTTCTTTCCTTGACTATTTAACAGTGAGATATCTATATTGTTTGCTCGATCCTTTTTTATGGGACTTTCTGTGACTATTATGGCTTTGCTAGCGCGTCTACGAGTTTTGGTTCAACAAGTAAGTCTCCCATGTTTAATTTATTATAATTTAAGTTAGTCAAGGTTTCATGATAGTCGAATTGGAACTTGTTTAATGTGGAACACTTTTGCTGAGGTTATTTGTAAATAAACTATGAAGTAGAAGTGATATTATTTACTGTAAATTTAAAGAATTTGTGTTATTTATAGACTTTATGTTATATCTTCCCGTGATTGTGCATTTATCTTGATTGAGCTTTTTTCCCTCCTTGTGCAGATTTTACTTGATGTTGTTTATTTGTTCAACCCGGTCTCTTTCCTGTCTAAAAATAAGCAATCAATTAAAATGACTCATGAGGGAATAGAGGTTAGTTTGTAGCTGTACCACTAAATTCTCTGCTATATGTACTTATGCATAGATACGAGTGTATATTTGAAAATAATAATTTACATGCTAATCTATTTTTTCTTCATCTGTTCTGATGTGTACTACTAAATCAGGTTTTTAGAGAGTTCTACCCTGTTAGTGATGATAATGATTATGTTACATTAGATTGTGTCTGGAAATCACATAAGTATATATTAGATGAGAGGAAACATAAAAGGAAGAATGAAAGTCAAGTTGAGGATTTTGGTGGAAATCTTTATGTTCAATCATCAGATGTCAACCATAACACTATTGAGTCGATTCTTGGGGGTAAGACCCATGAAATGCTCATTTCTGCTATTCCATTATCACTGCCTTCTTTATTTTTGTATGATTAATATAATAAATGTCTTGTTAACGAGGCTTGTATTCAATAGGACTAATGAACTGAGTTTGAGAAAAAGAGAGGAAGTGTTTAGAATCTGAAAACTGATTTTGTCATTCTGATTCTGAATGAAGTACTACATGGTAATTATACAATAGCTGCTATGTAGAAGATATCGCACCTGGAACGGCATGTTGAAAAGAATGCACTAGATTGAATGTTAATTACAATGCATGGCGAAACTAAGGGTTAGGTGTTGAATAGGTGGTCCAACAAACAACTAAAGTGGTTATTTGGAGTCAAATTTCAGACTTCAACCTTGAGGATAAGGATCTTGCCGAGGAGGGGTTAATGCCATAACTCTAGTAACTAAATAAGTAGTTGATAACTGCAGCTCACTAGGGTTGGCCCAAAACCTAGTAGTAGTTAGTTAGCAAACAGATAAAAGGAAGCTCTAATAATGCTGAGCATCATTTGGCATTTCTGAGATTAGAAAACCTTGAGCATTGGCTTGGTTTCCAATTAAAAGGCATAGTTCAAGTCTCGTAACATTTTTTCTCTCCTTTGCTGGTTTCATTTGTCACCGTTATATGTAAAAAGTTAGATAGTAATATTTTGATGTGATTAAACACGGTAAATCGTGTCTTCTGCAGATGACCAACTTGACCCAGAGAGAGGTGAAACAGATGCTGCAGCTAAAGAGGATCCCCCTCATGCCAAGGATATGAATTCTGATTTGTTGACAGGCTCATCGCAAATTGATGAAGTTAAGGAGACTGTTTAATAGTGAGGAGGGAGGAGAAAACCGCTCTACCACAAAAGTCTCTTTTTGCCAATCTTCACCAGAGAACAACGTGCATGCATTATCACACTCTACAACCAATGGCAAACTTCACTCCGGAGAGAGCAACTTGCATGCATTATCACAGTCTTCAACCAGTGGCAAAATCCATTCTGGTTCGAAGGTGTCATTTGTGTCAATAAAGAATACTACATAAATACCACAAAGTGTACAAAGTGGTATTTCTGTGTTAACTAGCAATCCCAAGGCTAAGGCATTCCATTTCAAGGGAAATGAAATTGATCAAACAAAAGATGACTTTCTAAGTGCTGATGTTTTGAATACAAGAACATTGAAAATGTCTCGATTCTTTTGCTAGTTACATTACAGTAGGAAAATTTGCTTTAATATGAAAAGTCATTTACTTGAACTAGTTTTTATTTTTTAATAATTTATTCTTTAGTCAATCGAATTAATTAAATCATGATTTGAAGATCTCTTCGGTTCAATTCTAGTCAGATTTTGAAATAATTGCTCTTGAACAGTCTATAACAACAGATGTTAGAATTGGAACCAACCACCAAAACAACCATCAAATCCATCTCCAGTTCAAACTTCAATTTTAGAGGAACCTTCTATTACATTAAATTTATCTAATGCAGTTGCCAAACCTCTGTTTTGTCAAAAAAATTATATCACACCTCTTTATTCTGATTAATTGTGAGCCTAATCTAATTTATTATTTAGGCAATGAACACTGGCTTTTATATTGAGATGTAAGCTGGATCAGGCATGGCATCTGAATGTGACAGATTTGTGCTTCTGGTTCCAGCTGATGTGAAGAAAAAAAATAGAGATGCATTCTTTCACGGCACATGTTGGAGAATCTGTACTCAAACAACAAAATAATTTTGCCATCACGTTGAAAGGGACATGAGCATCATATATCCCGCTTTTGAAGGCCTTACATTCGATTACACAAGGAAAAATGTAGACTAGTTTCAAGAAGAATTTGGTTACATGTCACGATTATTTTTCTCGTGTCTCAATGTCTTCGCGCCGCGATAATTGTAAATGTTACAAAGTGTGAAAGTGAATAAATGCACGATAGTGTTGCTTATATTTGGTTCCACATTTTCAAAACCAATTTTTATTAGCATGATAAAACTTGATCTCAAGATAAAACTAGGCAATACAAAATCTCAAGATTGAGCTTCAGTTTTAATGAAAAGCATAGAACAGAATTTTACAAGACACACTTGATCTCAGATCGGGTGACCAATGTCATTCCATCAACCTGAAATCTCCTCCATTTTTTTATACAAACCATTAATCTATAAAGTACGGACACATACATTGACATCAATAATAATTGAAAAAATAACATAATTCCATGGAATCACATGTGTGGTGGACATCGACATGTATTAGACACCAGACACACTAGGTGCTTCATCTAACCCATATTAATGGGTATGATACACACACGTTTCTTATTTGTAACAACATCTCCTAATCACTACCATACAAAAACAAATAGCCAAGACGGAACATTTTTGGATTCAAATTTCAGTCCCTATGAACAGAACTTCTCATATAATTACTCTCACTGTGAACTCTGATTGGTCAAACGATCAGGGTTCGTAACCTCTTCCTTAGGGACAGTAACAGTAAGAACACCATCTTCAATAGAAGCCTTAACCTGATCCAATTTACAATTAGCTGGAAGAGTAAAACTCCTCATGAATTTACCACTACTACGCTCAACACGCTGACATCCATCATTTGTATCTTGTCTCTCCATGCTCCTCTCTCCTGTTATCTGAAGCACTCTTCCATCTTCAACCTCAACTTTCACTTCCTCTTTGTTCAGCCCTGGTACATCAGCTTTGAACACATGGGCTTCTGGAGTTTCCTTCCAATCAATCTGGTTGTTGAGGAAAATTGGATTTTCTCGTGAAAATTCTTGGATTGAGGTAGCAAATGGGGAATTCTCAAAAGGGCTGTTGTTGCCTGGTATCATCGACATTTTCTTGTAAGATTAAAATATTGCAAAGATTGTGTTATGTTGTAGAGACATGATCTGTCTTATTTGAAGATAATTATGAAAGGTGAAGAGAATTCTTCGTAAAACACTCAGGGACATAATTAGATGTTTCCATTCTTAGGATGTTTCATGTGGATATTATTTTACTTGATCTTTGTGGAATTTATGCTATATATACTTACTATGAATTTACAAATACTTAAAATAGACATAAACGACGTGAGACACTAGATAATTAAACCATGCTTACATGATTTATTCGTTACAAAATAGAACGAACTCACATTGCTGAATTTATTTTTACACACAGCATATAAACTGGTACGCATTACAATGAAACAGAACACACAAAACACTTCACACTATTCTCAACCCAAAAACATAGAGCTTTGAATATGTGTTCAACCAGAGATTTCAATGGACTTAACATCAGGCTTCTTGATTTCTTCCTTAGGAACAGTAACAGTGAGAACACCATTCTCCATCGCAGCTTTCACTTGATCCATCTTGGCATTTTCGGGCAATCTGAACCTTCTCATAAACTTTCCACTGCTACGCTCCACGCGATGCCATTGATCGTTCTTGTCTTCTTTTTCAACGTTCCTCTCACCGCTTATCTGAAGAACTCTGTCATCTTCAATTTCAACCTTCACTTCCTCCTTCTTCAGTCCAGGAAGATCAGCCTTGAACACATGAGCTTCTGGGGTCTCCTTCCAATCAATCCTAGTGCTCACAAATGCGGAATTCTCCCGAGGGAATGAAGAAGCAGAAAGTGCAGAAGAATTGGTGAAAGGAAAATCCTTGAAGGGGTCCCAGACGTCAAGGGAGAACGGATCGAAAACATTGCTCCTTCGGCCACCAAAAAAACTTGGAATCAGCGACATGTTTGATGAAGATTTTAGAACTCTGTGAATTGAGAAAATAATAATGCTATAAATATGCTTGGTGTTTCTGGAGACCGGAGTGACGGGTATATAAAGGAGATGAGGAATGATCTTGTACTCTCGAGAAAATGCTGCTCTGTTCATTCATTGTCGTCGCTCAAGTCTTGAAAATTCAGGAACATTCTGGAGAGACCTAGCTTGTTTTATTTAGGTTAAATTCAATTTTGACCCCAACTTTTACAAAACGGAAATTACAACCTTCAAACTATAACTTTGGTGGGGTCAAAATTGTTGGTCTTTAAGGTCGAAGAATCAAAAGTGTTCTTTACTCAAATAATGAGATATACACATGTATTTAACACATGACCGTTCTTTGAGGAGTGCAAAGAGTTCAATCGAGCTGAACTTCCCAAAAATGATGGGCCTTAAGAAAAAAAATCATTTGTTCAATATCCCCCACCCCCGCTCAAAAAAGAAAAATAAACATGTTTCATGTTTCAATTTCTAAGTAAAAAATCATGTTCCATGTTTTCGATTTCTAAGTTAAAAAACACTTCTTTAGTAAAAAAAATTGTTAATTTTGATTTCAGTGACTAATAATTATTATACGAGTGTTATTTTTAATTTAAATAGAAGATTAATCTTTTAAAAAACATTGTGCGTTTTTTTTATTAGGGGCCTATTTTTACTCTGAGAGCCGAGACTCCGGTTTTATAGGGACGGCCCTGATTTGACATGTGACATATAACTCTTTAAATTTGATCTAATGTATGCGTTGATCTAGTCAAAATTAAGGGGACATCATTTTTACAAACAAAACTAAGGTTAGGGGCCAAAAGTGATATTTTGAAAGTTTGGAGGCCAATATCGTCGGGATGTAAAAGTTTTTTTTTTTTGAGAGGATCGGGATGTAAAAGTTTGGAGGCTAAAAGTGCAATTTAACCTTTTATTTATTAAACCATAATCAATGTCCAATATCTAATCTACACCTTGAGAGAGAAAGGAATTCAAAGATTAATATGATAGATGTTTGTCATTTCCAATGAGAGATTTCAATTAATAAAAATAGTTTAATCCCTATTTTCAAATTTAACATTATTTTTAAAGATTCTAATGCATTTTTACGCAATAGACTATTCAACCAAATATGTAAATTTCTATTGATTTTGATAAATATTTACTTAAGAAGTATTTCGATAGAGAGACTAAACTTATGGACGTTCTTTAATTTTAGAAACGAATTCGGTATTATATAAATTTAAGAAACTAAAACCTCACTTTGTGAATGTGTGTGTATATATTGAAAATAAAGAGGGTCTTAGTCCAAAGTGAAACTATACAAGCACAACTCTGAGATATATAAGCCTTACATAATCACGGACAACTCAGCTATATATGCATTACAATTGCCTGATAATCTAAGGAAACCACAAAGCCACTCGCATTTGTCACCTCACAACAACCCACCAACTCTCAAACCATCACGGCTTGCCCCATCCGAATTAATTTTGATCCAACCAACCACGGGGCGACTCCAACTAATCTAAATTTGTTCCTTCGCTACGCATACACCCGACTTGGATGATGTCACAATGGTGTTATATTGTCCAAGACAATTTTGGTCTTTCAAAGTCACTATAATACTCCTCTTTATTCCTCAAAGTCCACAAAGCATGACAACTTATAGCCACAAAGAAAGTATTTTTGTTTTCTTTTCATATAATTTGTGTTAATTTTACTTGTAATCAAAGAGATACCAGACCCTTTGGATTAAACGGTTGTGTATATTTTGAGATAACAATGAATATCCTAAAAGAATTGTTTCCAGTATTTTAAAGAATGTGTCATTTATAGCTAGCATATCAATAACTCACCATAACTTTTTTCTGTTAATTCTTTTAAATATCAAGGATTAATTACACATGGATAAAAGATAAGATGGCAACAAGCGCACCACTAGGCCTTTTTTGATAGCACAATCAATCTTAAACACAACATTCATGAACTTAGAAGATATTACATTCTTGTGAACCTTTGAACCATGTGTAAAAGGTCAACAACATATGGCGCTAAGAAACCAAAAGTATCAAAAGCAAATGGTATAAAAACATGTTGATTGTGAGAATAAGCTTTCTCATGTTTAGCTATTTTGCTTGACGCAACTTTTAAGGTTGTCTGTCTTACCAAAAAGCCCCGACCTCTAATCCCACAAGTGGGAAACTCCGATCAAATCTACACATGCATGTTTTCATCATACCTGTCGCGATGTTTTTTGGATATCAAGCCATTAGATTAGTCTTGAATCTTAATTTGATTACACCACCGATCTTTTATTTTCCAAGGGGGGAAAGGGAAAAGAAAGAACAACCCTATAAGAGATTAAGGATTCAGGGGTTGGTTTTGCAAAGGGAAAGTTTTACGCACCCTAAGGACTATGATATTCCATAGGAACCTCTGGTTTTTATTTATCTTGTGCTAAGTTATTGCTTACTTTTTTGTAAATGAAATGCCTAAAGAAATCTAAGTGTAAGAATGGAAAAAGAAACATATTTCTGTTTTTTTTTTATTGATTTGGAAAGACAAAAGTCATTTGCCTACATACTCAAAAATAGGATCAAAATCATGTAGTTCACGTTAAATTAAAAAAGCGAGTAATGAGTTGGATTAATTTTAAAGTTTTTAAAAAAAAAGTTTTAAGAGGGTAAGAAGCTGAGAAGACACAGAAGAATAAAATGACGTGAGGTTGATTGATTTTAATTAAAAGAAACCAAGTCTAAGTATAGTTTATGACATAATAAAATTTGATTAAGAAATAAAAGAAAGAAGAAATCTCCTGGGGTAAAGTCGAAGGTATATTAAGAAAATATTTGTGGTGTTTGGCATATTGGAAATTTAATTTTTCTAAGTTAAAATGCTTAAAATCAGTTAAAAGCAAATAATTTATTTCTTAAAAGACCATTTAGCCCAAACATAAACTCATAAAGTGGGGGAAGGTTTAAATCAAGAGGAATATACATAAGATCATAAAATGATGTGAAACTTGTTGCACCATAACCAGCGATACTAAATTCCGCAAATAGGTGAAGAAATTGATATGCATGCAAATTAACTCCACAAATTTTGGTATATATTCATGGGCTAAACAGAATTTTTGCAATTAGAAGCATAAATTTTGCTAAAACATTTTAAACATAATACATAACACTAACTCAAAGTAAACTCGGATTTATTCACCTAGACATCACATTACAAAATTTATTTCCCATAGACATCACATTACACAAAACAGACCATTGCAACCAAGAAACAGAGTATCAGTACTGGGTTCAACCAGAGATATCAATGGACTTCACTTCAGGCTTCTTGGTCTCTTCTTTTGGAACAGTAACAGTGAGAACACCATTCTCCATTGCAGCTTTCACTTGATCCATTTTAGCATTCTCTGGCAATCTGAACCTTCTCATGAATTTACCACTGCTACGCTCCACGCGATGCCATTGATTGTTCTTG
>Ga0315913_1006559_pt1 | contig 14059 bp, 8 predicted proteins | sample MpolsnodulesMG_FD_207736 | JGI IMG/M metagenome (GOLD analysis project Ga0315913, IMG submission 207736) | Medicago polymorpha root nodule microbial communities from Los Angeles, California, United States - small nodules | ecosystem: Host-associated > Plants > Roots > Nodule | place: USA... | reverse complement strand
TCGAACATACTTTGAAGAAAAATAGTATTGCAGGTCCATTTTAATATAATCAAAATTCATATTCATATTCATTCATATTCATATTCATTCATATTCATATTCATATTCATATTTTTCTCTATTTTTTATTCACAATTTCATTTACATCTTAGTTTTTAAACCCTATTATAAATTATAAATATAAAACAACTGTTACCAAGTCATGCTAACAAATGTATGGCAATGTTCATTTCAAAATTTTATCGCTCATTTGTTACCAAGTCATTCGCGCAACTTGAGTTTGTATGATAATTTTTTAATCATAAATTATAAAGTTTAATTACTATACATGAGTTACAAGTCATGCTAACAAATATTTGTTAAGATAAAAAAAAGGAAATAATTGATAAGTTTGATCAAAGAAGTCAATCTTTAAAGGTTTCAAACGAAATAGATGCACAATTTTCCAGATAAATTTTTTTCATTAATTTCTCAAATGAATATGATAACGTGTGATTTTATATAATTTATGTGCCAAGTAAAGAAATTCTTACACCACTACATGAACCCAACCTTAATCTGAATTGAATATACTATTTGAGCTACGTACACGCTCGAAACAGTATAAGTAAATATGGAAAGAAAAAAATTGGTTTCCTAACAGAAATGCTGAGCTGCTTTCCTATGACTGCAGGTACATGCTATTCAATATCTAATCTAGGTGATGCCGCTGCTGCAGTTATGCCTGTAGATTTATTATGAGCAACTAAGAAGGAAAATTCAGACAGCAACGCCAAATGGTCGCTTCCCACGTTCTATTGATCAAGAAAAAACTAGTTAGATGGAGAGAAGAGATTGCAATTAGAAAACAAAAAATTGAAGCAGTAATACCTTGCATGGGAGACCACCTTCCCTCAGGAGATCACTAATTGAAACGGTATCAAGAACTCTAGTTGGTACAATACCTTCAGAGTACCTGCATCATGAGCAATCAATCCATCTTATTGTTGTGCGATTGTCATTATTAAGGCTATAATTATAAACATCATATTTTTCATAACCCAAACGTTATCAGCGCTTAGGAAGGAATTTATTACCATAAATAATCTACAGTACCAAGAAACTTTGAGTGATAGGAAGTTGCCAAGGGTTCATCATTGAATCCCCGTGTACTAGCTGATCCCTGAATAGGTTTATCATTTTAATATTCTATAGACATAGACCATGAGAAGGAATATGGAAATTAATATAAATAACAGGCTACAAAAGAATGAATAGGTACATTGACTGTGGCATACGAACTATTCAGCTTTAACGGATGAACAGCCAAGTGACACTCAGAATCACCTGTTGCAGTTTTTACCTCTTCATCTGTCCAGCAGTCTAACAATCTGGAAATAGTAGCTTCAGAGCATCATAATGTGATATCAAAAAACTGAATTGCACAAACACTTGTAAGAAACATGCCTTCTTCAGTTAATGTATAAATGTCATAAAATGTTCCAATTTATATTATACAAAAAACTGCATGAAAATGCAGGTATCATATACAACAATGCCTAACCTATATTCATGAGAGGACATTCATGCGTAAATTGTAGCAAATCCAATGAGCGAAAAGCAGGTCAAGAAACTTTCGCTTTTAGAAAACTTCAGGAGAAATAAATTATTATTTAGGAAATACTGGAAGTGAACAGAAATCGTAAAAGATGAATACAGAGTTTGTTGCACACTGATTTAGAACACACATTCAAGAGTGGAGTTTAGTTATAAATTGTGAAAATGTAAAACTTCCTGATTTCAAATATTTAATCAAACTATTTCACAAAAAAATAAAAATAACCAAACATTAATCAATTTGTTTTAGTCAAACTGAAGAATTTACAGTCATACAATGTCAAGCAAAAGTTTGTTATAATTTAAATATCAAATGGTAATTCTTTACCGTATTAACTGCTCATGCAATCCTACGTGGTAGCTTATGATATAGAGTTAATAGCAAAAAAAAAAAAAAAACGGAAAAATACCCATCCAGTGAACTAAACGGACCAACTGTTTCTTTTTTCTCTCCTAAAACTTGAGCAGGACGACAGCGTTTCTGTCCAGATAACTGCTTTCTGTCATATAGCTTGATATTCAGCTGCAAATGAAAACCACATACATTTTCAATGAAGCATCTTAAACATAAAATACTTGCTAGGACTCATGGCATAATCAATCTTATTGCTGTATCCAGTATAAACTGAATTTGCAAAACTAAGATTATGAGAATGTAATATAAAAATTCAAAGAAATTCACCTCAGACGTTGACAAGAACTTGTATATTCCACTCTGTTGAAGAACGAGTACAAATAAAAATCAACATGTCAAAAATGAACAACACAAAGTAATTAAATGAATAGCTACTATCTATTTTCTGAAATATGCACCTCAGGAGTACTATTAAAATCACCAGCTAGGATTACAGGGGCATTACCCCATTTCTCTGAGAGGGACTGTGCTTTTGATGAGAGAAAACGAATCTGCAACATTTAATATTTCAAGATAATGTAAGGATTATGTGTAGGCATTAAGCTAACGAAAATACTTAGATATAAATAGGGTTTTCAAACTTAAGCTAATGTAAATACTGAATAGCATTTCCAAGATAACAAAAACATTTTAGGATTAGGCATTAGTAAAATTTCTTGTAAGCATTAGGTCCCAACTGATCAACTAGACCTTTATGCAGAGGAGGGAGTAAAATTTATTGTTTATAGGCCAAAGAGGGAATAAAACACTTACTTGACCTAATTTAACTTCCCCCCTGTTTGGGTTATATAGTACGTGGATATTACCAACCAACAGTCTTCTTGAGTCAGATCCAGACATCTGCCTGTACAGGATGAAGTTAAAGATGCAAAGGATGACCGATAGATGTACGGTAGGACAATATTTACATTAATAAAGCTAAGATAATAATAGATTGCTACTGCTTAAGTTCGGCCTAATATAAGAGCCCATGCTACGTAAAGCAAGAGATGACGAAAGGAGCAAGGAATTCAGGCAGCATTCAAGTGCCACAGCACTCACTATCATACAAAATTTGATGTTTGATAAATATGGCCACAACAGCAATGCTAATAATCAATGTCACAACTATATAAGATGTTCTCCTTTACATGCAAATTTTCTACTTTTCAAAAGTCATGCATGCAATGCAGTCATAAATTATCAATGGTTCAAACCCCGTAGGTAGTAACACCTACTGGGATGGAAAGTTTGAATTTGCTTGTTTTATGGTTCCATGGGAGCAAACAATCTCTAATATTTTCCTGTAATGGTTTAGTATTCTGATTAAGAGTTTTCTGATGTTGGTTTTGTTTAACTGTGTCTGATGCAGTGCTCAAGTAATTTATTTTTTTTAAAAAAAAAATACTGTAGAATACAAGAGCAGAAGTGAAGTTTTGAAATGCCAAAAGGAACAAGCATTCGTGACATTAAAAGAAATTAGTTGGCATCAGGGAACTGATACCTCAAAAACTAGAAGTTGAGCAACATTATCACGAAGGCCAATGTTCTTATATTGAATGCTTTCTCCATCTAATAATCGGAACCTAACAGACAAATAAGAAAAGGACTAATCAAAGTGAATAAACTAGTATCAATTTTTATCTAACATGACAAGCAAAGTGAGCTACTAGTAGATTACTTATCAGCTTTCCAAAACATTGCACAACCGTCAGATGTATCTCCAGTGCGTCTCTGCAGCTCGATTTCCACAATTCATTAGGCTCCCATTAGTTATAACTTATAAACCTACATATGAAGGTGCACTGCTGCTGCTGCTACTACTATAGTGCTCAGGAATATCTCACATTTTCACATAGATAAATCAGCATGTTTTATTGTCAATGTAGATCAAATCAACAAAGTTTTATCATTAATTTGTTAATGAACCGAAAATTGATTGAGAATATACCAGGCATTACAGAACCAAAGTAAATAATAGAAACTCAAACCCTAAGTTGAAGTCTTACTTTATGTTTCTATACCATAATATAGAGAGAACTAACTATCAATTTTTGTCAAACATACAACATTGATATTGAAAGTCAAATTTAGATAACATATTATGAAACTGGAACAAGCAAATTATATGAGCATCCGAAAGCAAATTAAATAGCACGTTTGAATTGACTTATTAGAGCTTATCTACTAGCATAAGTTTTGTGGGACTATTTGAGAGAAATTATGAAAACAGCCTATGACTACATCGTTCATAAGCTGTTTTAAGCTTATACAAAAATAATTGGAAAAGAAAGTTACCTTGTAAGAACCTGCATATCCTGCCTTAACCAGAATATTGGAGAGTTCAACGTACTTGTCCACCTCCTGATGAATGAGTGAGAATACTAAATTTTTGAGCTAAACAACTTAATTAAGTGGTTAATTGCATGGGTTATTACTTACTTGTAAGCAGATAATATCAGGGTTCCATTCAAAAAGTTCATCAGAAAGAATCTTTTGACGACGATTCCAATTAATGTAACGAGAAGGAGTGTTAACATATAAATCAGTGTGTTGAGAAGCATTTCTATCAGCAAGTATGTTATATGAGGCTACTGTGAATCTCTCAGGTGATGCGAGGGATTGATCGAATGCTTCAACCCAACGGCGTTGGATTCCGCGACAAGAATTGGAATTTGTATTACACTGACAGTGAATTTGTGAAGCTGCTCTCGTGGCCGTGGGGATACTGAATTTGAAGAAAGTTGAAGAAGAGGCCATTTCCAAATCAACAATGAAACGCGCCACAATCAAGTTATCTATTCTAATCTCGATGCTTTTCTCTCCTTTTAATCTCAGCCTTTAATTTTCCCGTTCAATTCAAATATATACTTGGTTTTATATATCCTTCAATAAATTGATTTTATATATGTTTCAATAAATTGAATAACTTGAACAGACAATATATTATTATATTCAAATGGAAAACAACACACCAATAATTCAACCTATCAACTACTTGCAAATTTTCCCTATGAGTTAGTTCGTTCAAGTGTGTCCAACACTTATCCAGTAAAAGAAACTTTAAACTTATTCCGTAAAATATATTAACACTTAATTAATACTACCTCCGTCTTTAATTACAAGACTTATTCAAAAAAATTCTTTGTCTTTTTTATAAGATCTCTTTCAAATTTCAAAATATATTAATTATTTATATATCAATATACCTCTATTTATGTTAGATGTTTTCAACAATATATGTAATAAATATTCTATGATAACATTAATTAATTATCTCTCATAAAAGATAAACTTGTAAAATAATAATAATTGTCAACAATATGTAATAAATACTTTATGATAACATTAATTAATTATCACTCATTAAGGATAAGCTTGTGAAATAATAGCAATTGTCAACAAAATTAATACGACAATCAATTTTTTTAATGTCTGTGTTTTTCATTTTTCCTATGAGTTAGTTCCTGCAAATTGGACCAATCCAAACCAAAACCGCATTTGGTTCGGATGTATTCAGATCATTTTTTTACTCAATCGCATGGTTTGGTTTGGTTTGCGGTTTTGATTTTACCAACCGAATCAAACCAAACCAAACCGCAATATAATAAAAACACTAATTTAATATATATATCATTTAGACCAATATTCATAGAAATTCAATGGCAACTTTAATAAAATGACATATTTTTTTCTCTTGTTAACTTTCTTCTTTGCTTTTTCTATATAAAAAAAGTATTTATGTGCTACTTGAACTATTTGAGAATGATTAACATTTTAGTCTTTGGTATTTCTTACAAAATATTATTACTTTTTGTCCATGTTTTAATTTGGTGTACCTAGTTGGAAACATTGTTGGATGAAAATAAAATTGTAATGTTGGATGAAATTTAAAACATTGCTGAAAATATATTGTGTTTTAGCTTTTTAATTTGCTTTTAACATTGTAAAAAAAAAAAGTTATTCTCTTAAAAAACCGCACCAACCGATCCAATCCAAACCGCATTGGTTTGGTTTGGGTCTTATTTTAAAAGTCAACCGAACCAAACCAAACCGCATACTTATTTATCTTGCGGTTTGAATGACTTTTATCCTCAAAATCAAACCAAATCGCACCGCGAACACCCCTAAAAGAAACTGCAACTTTAAACTTCTCCCGTAAAATAAACCAATTTTAACTAACAGAACAACGGATGGGTGGCCACTTCCGACCCACTCAATTAATACTACCTCCGTCTTTAATTACAAGACCTATTCAAATTTTTTCTGTCTTTTTTATAAGATCTCTTTCAAATTTCAAAGTATATTAATTATTTCTTTATCAATATACCTCTATTTATGTTAGATGTTTTCAACAATATGTAATAAATATTTTATGATAACATTAATTAATTATCTCTCATAAAGGATAAGCTTGTACATAATAGCAATTGTCAACACAATTAATACAACAATCAATTTTCTTCTTAATGTTGTGTTTTTCAAATGGGTTATATAATTAGATACGAAAGTTGTAAATGCAGAAATCAAATACTCGATCCATTTTTAAATGAGTGTTGTTTTTGTAAAAAATAAAAAGTTTGAAAATAAATGTCATTTTCGATTACCAATGCAATAATAAATTTTTCTTTCAAATTGCACATTTCATTTAATTTTTTAATTTATACATAAAAACCTTAAACGACATTCATTTTAAAAACGGATGGAGGAAATTGGTTACCTACGCTTATATATTACCAAAAGTTGCAATGCAAAACAAGAATAGAACTATGGCTCTAATTCTTAATCAATTGTTTATTTCCTTAATATTGTCACTCTTCTTCTCGCTTACTCTTCTTCCCCATGCTACTAACAGTAAAGCTAATTCCTCCTCCGAATATTCCACAACCACTATTTTCAACGTCACAGCCACAATCCACAAAACCAGCCAAATCCTCTCCTTCAAACCATTTCATCATCAAGAAGAATTCCCCCAAACATTTTCATCATCTTCTTCCTTCAAGCTCAAATTATATCCAGCCGCGTCTCTCTTTAATACTCATCATCAACACAAGAACTACCGTAGCCTAGACCTAAATGCTTCGTTGAACCCCGGCATAACCACAGGAACCAGCGATTTCTTAGTACAAATCGGAGTTGGAAGACCACCACAAAAATTCTACATGATTTTCGACCTCCAAACCGATTTCACTTGGCTTCAATGCCAACCATGTATCAAATGTTATGATCAACCTGATTCGATTTTTGACCCGTCACAGTCCTCTTCTTACACCTTACTTTCCTGCGAAACCAAACATTGCAACCTACTTCAAAATTCTTCTTGTAGTGTTGATGGTTATTGTCGATACAATATTACCTACAAGGACGGAACAAATACTGAAGGTGTTTTAATAAATGAAACAGTGTCATTTGAAAGCTTTGGATGGGTGGATAGGGTTTCATTAGGTTGTGGTAATAAAAACCAAGGTCCATTTGTAGGCTCTGACGGAACATTTGGGCTGGGCCGCGGGCCTCTGTCGTTTCCATCTCGTATTAATGCGTCGTCGATGTCATATTGTTTAGTGGAAAGTAACAATGGATATTCCTCATCAACTTTGGAATTCAACTTGCCGACATGTAGTGATTCCGTTAAAGCTAAGTTGTTGCAAAATCCTAAGGCTGAGAGTTTATACTATGTAGGACTAACAGGAATTAGTGTGGGAGGTGAAAAGATCGACGTTCCTGATTCAACGTTCACGATTGATCCATCCGGAAACGGAGGAATGATCGTAAGTTCAAGTAGTTTAATAACGTTGTTGGAGAATAACACCTATAATGTCGTGCGTGATGCTTTTGTGGCGAAGACTCAACATTTGGAACGTTCAAAGGCTTTTTTACAGTTTGACACATGTTATAATTTGTCATCTAAGAATACTGTGGAGTTGCCGATAGTGGAGTTTGAAGTAAATGATGGGAAATCGTGGTTGTTGCCGAAGGAGAGTTATTTGTATGCAGTGGATAAGAATGAAACATTTTGCTTTGCGTTTGCACCTTCAAAAGGGTCGTTTTCAATTTTAGGGACTTTACAGCAATATGGGACACGTGTCACCTTTGATCTTGTTAACTCTTTCGTTTATTTACACACCCTCTGTTGTAACTAGACTAGACTATATATTCATTCATCGTAGATGATCCAATGCCCAAATTAAAATAAATAAATTTTAGGGACTTTATTTACAATAATATATTAATTATTACAAAAATATTGATTATTCTCATATGAATTTATTAATTATACTAACTTAAAATATATTAATTATTCTCATTATTAAAATAAAAACAATATATGTTATCAGTGTAATATATTTTATAAATATAACAATTAGTGCCAATACATATTTTTTAAATACTTATTTATTAACTTTCACCTTTTTAATTCAATATTATTGACTAAGTAGTTTGATTTAGTATACTATCAATGTAAAGATTTTTTATATTTTATGTTGGAAGAGTTGCCAATATGATTCTTCCCCGCAAAAAGGAATTTGAGTTTTGATTATGGAGTCGTCTATTTAGGAGGTAGTCCAACCCTATAAAAAAATATAAAGCAGATGTTCCATTACCCACTTAAAACCTATACAAAATTCAAACAACCAAGTCGTGAGGATATCTTGAGAAGAAGATTTTTTATATTTCAAATAAAATAAAATATTGAGTGTGTCATTCTAATAAATACCGTGTGTTTCACTCTTAAATTATTATTGATTATTTTGTCAAAAAAAAAAATTATTATTGATTATATTTTCCTTTGCAGGTGAAAATGGCTGATGACTTGATGTGCATTTTTTTTTGGTTTTCGAATAGTCTAGTGGCCACAATCACAAATCTTAAGTATAGAGAATTGTTAAATCTTATATTTGAACCTACACCTCAATGCATCAAATGTTTTTTTGCAGCTATCAACCTCTTTTCACATGTATTTGACATCTTTTTGTGACGGAAGAAGGCCAAATACCCCAAGGAAGACAACTAAAAACCAAAAGGGAACTGCTAGAGAAGGCAAACACCATAGTGTTAGATCAATCACGATTTGAAATGGGGTTAGAAATTAGAAATTCAGTGGAAAGTGAGAGTGACTTTGTGTTTCTCATATGCTTATATTATTCTCTCTCGTCTATTTATTATTTCCCCTTCATCTTTCTATCTCATAAACACAAAATTACACTAAAGTCACTACGACTTTTCCATCTTAAAAGTCACCAAATCCCAATCCATTTGAAATGAAAGCAGAAGCATAATTTTAATAACAGGGAAATGCTAATTTTACACGTATACATACGTTCGAAAGACAATGCACAGAATACTTGGTTGAAGAAAATGCAGCTCCCATATGAAACAACCAAAGATTCTCCTTTTATCATCGTTATTATTTTATTATATGTATAAAAAAAGTGTACAAGAGGCCTTACAACCGAAAGAATGAGAAAAATGAATACCTCAACAGAACCAGAACTAATAATTTCATAACTATCACGTTACAATTCACTGCACCGTAATCACTCAACTAATGAAACACAACCATATGTATTAGGTTCGAATTCACTGTACTGAAACCTGAACTGCTTTCTGAAAGAATGGATGATTAATATCACTTCCTCCAAACACATGTCTTTTGATTGAATGGAGGCTTGAATGAGTTTGCAGCTTAAAGTTAACTTGTGTCTTCTTGCAAAAAGATCCTGTTTATATATAATTGTCAAGAGGATGTTCAATGTGTGCAATTCCTCAGCCTGTTTGCTCCATCTTTTTGGCACTATTAACAAATGTTGCACCTTTATCAAATCCATCCAACAAAATAATCCGCACGGCTTCTACTCCATCATGTAAGGTAAAATTCAGCTGAAAATTATTATATAATTATCATTATTTAGGGTTTCCATGTACATAAAAGCCAATTTGTTGGTTCAAAAAGAATGAAAAGAAATACACACCTCTTCCTTTTCCTGTTTAGTGAAAGGTCGAAGAACAAATGCCACAGGATCCATCTTCCCAGGAGGTCGTCCAATGCCTAACAAAATCAACAATAAATGACGATAGATATTATAAGTGAGTAAGTGACTGTAACATGGATGAATATTTCAATCATAAAAACGACACGAACTTACCAATTCTTAAGCGAGGAAAGCCAGAATTCCCTTTGAAGTGACTAATAACACTCTTCATTCTGCAGGGAGAACAAAATTAGAAATGCTTAAATGTAAACTCGATAGGATGTCACACCAAACCCAAGTAAATGCTGCAATGGAGCAAAGAGAGAGTGAAACTATAGATGATTATAGTTACCCATTGTGACCTCCATGTCCACCCTTTGGTAGAAGCCGTAATTTAGCAAAAGGCAAGTCCAAGTCGTCAAATATCTGAAAAAGAAGAATTATTGATTGAAATGAACACTCAAGCAGATAATCCTTCTAATATTTCTTCATCACTTGCAAAAAGAACATAGTCATAGCGTAGATATTATACCACAAGTACTTGCTTCAATGGAATCTTGTAATATGAAACTATGGCTCCAACCTTCAAAACAGATTCCAACACCAGCAACTCAGCATTAAAATATAAGTATTTACTATAGTAAATTTGCATGGATACAATAAACGTCAAGGATATGTGTTACTAACTGGATACAAGGGGGTATGACAGATTTTTCAAACTATAAGACATGACACGACTATACTACACCATATTAAATTAGCCTAGAATAGACATATAAACTCAAATCTTAAATCAAAAGATAGAATTGAGTTAACATGATTTTGTGTTAGCATAGTAAAATCTTATTATTATGGCATTGCCATTGTAAAAAAAGGGGTGATTGTTAGCATAGAGGTGAAGGGGACAGCTGCAAAAGTTATTTAGTTAGAAGGGATCAGTTAGATAAATGAATAAATAGCGGGATGTAATGGTAGAGGATCATTCAAATTTGTTAGCATTGGGTGAATGGAGTCATGGCTCAATTGTAAAGGGAAACCCATAGAGGAGAATTCTTTGTTCTATTCCTAGCTTTCAGTAAAATTGCTCATTTCCTTTCATTGCTTATATCAGTTTCCATTTCTCTTCCCGGGTTCCTGACAACAACAAGGTGCTATAAAGCTTCTGCCACAGCAATATTCCCATTTGTATTGGTATAAAAATAAAATAAAATAAAATTATTACAGTATGTAGCTAGGGGGGTATTTGAAGTATTCATGAAGTGTATGGCTACTATTTTGAAGCTTATGCTACCAATGGTAAATTCATTGACTATTGATAGCCAGAAAGCACTAGTGTGACATTAAGGCTACTACCCCAAGGGGTGTCAATTTTGAGCTGTCAAATACTAAAAAAAAAAATATATATATAGTTGTGGCATGTCGGAACAATCCCTTACATTACAGATTAAAAATTATATGAACGTCTAACTGTTTAGACAAATCTCAAATTTCAAATCTAACTGTTTAAATGCACTTTAATGACCAAATTTATTTTTCCAGGTTTAAAAAATTGTAATTTGGTGTATTATGCTTTTCCCCCCAGCAATTCATCATTCGATAAGTCATGGAAATTTTAGTAATAACTTTTTTCCCCAAATATACAGAAATATAGAATCAAGTAATGTGGGAAACAGTATTTTTCAAACAGAAAACTACACTCCATCATTACATCTGAAGATTCTCCAAACAGAAAACTTACAGATTCACCACTTAAATTCATAAAAGTCTGCGGCTTTGCAAGTATAACTGGTACATCACCTATGTAGCCTGCAAAGGGAAAAAAGTTGTCACAAATGGGTACGTGCTGATTAATAGATAAATTCAATCTGCTTTTGTCCCCATCATTCTGAAAACTTAACTGATATCATGTGGAATCAATTGCTGTTTGTAATATTTGTGAAGGGCATGTGATGCCAGATGCATTAATTAAGAAATAGACAGATTAAGGTTTGGCAAGAAACTTCTTTCTGGCTTTAATTGAGAAAAGTATGATCTTTTTATCATTGTTTCTAGTGGGATACACAACCCAAAGATTAAATATAAAGTAGCAGCAGAAAATGAAATCATCTTTAGAATAAAGTCTTTTCAACTGTACCGAAACAGACAAAATTTCCGTAACAGGGTAGCCATGTGACATCACTAACTAAAATATCCAAACAAAATGCCGTTACCAAAACAATATTTTGTTAAAAACTGGCCACATTCAATAGGATAATAAATTATTAGCACCATTAATAATGATGCATGCTTGAGACTGAACCAAATCCAAAATATTGTTAACAAGTGGTGATGGCAAGCTATGTGAACCGACCTCACACTTTACATGTAAAAAGCACGGCGTCTCAGATCATAGAAGAACGAAGATTCAAGACACGGATGCAATAGTGGACTAAATCCAAAATGTCGTAATGCTTATTTGACAAGGTATGCAGAATGAATCCATCAACGGCGTAACATGAAAATTATTTTCAGGCAATATGACGTTGTAATTTGTTAGACAAAAAAGAAAAATTAAATTTAATAACCTTAGAAAGTAAGCTTAAATCTACATAATTTTAGACAATGATATGATACTCTTAGAAATCGTGGTTGGGCCTAACACAACCCCACAAAACCGGCTTGTGAGGTGAGGTTGAAAAAGAAAGGTGGTAGGCCGAAGAACCGTTGAACGCTTCAACTTGGCCACTGAAGAAGGCGAAGGCTGGGCAATAGACTAGGCCAACTTACTGCCATTGCCCCACTTATAAACACATTGTCAGGCCATCATCTATCCGATTTGGGACTCTTAACACACCCCCTCACGACCAGCACTATCGGGCTTGGTTCGTAGACATAAATGGTGGGTGGCCCGATAGCGGAAACCTGATAGCAGGTGGCCCAATGAATCTTGGAGAGGCTCTGATACTATTTTAGAAATTGTGGTTGGGCCTAACACAATCCCACAAAACCGGCTTCCGTACTTGATCGAGCAACGACTGTTTGCTTTTTGCTCTTCCATGAAATGAGATTTCCACCCACAAAAATACAATAACCAGAAGTAGACCGTCTATCATTTGCATCTCCTGCCCAATCGGCATCTGAATACCCAACGATATTAGTGTGGCCTCTATCAGTGAAAACAAGTCCTTTTCCAGGTGCTCTTTTGATGTACTTAAGAATTCGAACAATTGCATTCCAATGACTGTCACACGGAGAGTTAAGGAACTGACTTACTACGCTAACTGGAAAAGATATGCCAGGTCTTGTTAGGGTAAGATAATTCAATTTTCCCACTAGTCTCCGGTATCTTCCTGGATCGGAATAAGGTTCCCCCTGATCAGGAAGGAGCTTCACATTAGGATCCATAGGAGTGTCGGCTGGTTTGCAATCTATAAGACTTGTCTCCTCTAAAATATCAAGGGCATATTTTCTCTGAGAGATAGCAATGCCTGACTTTGATTGAGCCACCTCAATCCCAAGAAAGTAACGTAGAGGACTTAAGTCCTTAGTCTGAAAGTTTTGAAATAGGTGTTATTTTAAGGCTTTGATACCTTCATAATCAATCATCACCTGTAATCACAATATCATCAACATAAACTACAAGATAGATATATTGATTTGATGATGAACATTTAAGAAAGACAGAATGATCTGATTCGCAACGGGTCATCCCAAACTGCTGCAAAACTTTGCTAAATCAACTAAACCAAGCCCGAGGTGATTGTTTCAGGCCATATAAGGACTTCTGCAATTTGCATACCAGACTACGCCCCAGGAGGTTGCTCCATATAAATCTCTTCTTCCAAGTCACCATGCAAGAAAGCATTCTTGATATCCAACTGAAATAAAGGTCAACGTTTCATGGCAGCCATAGCTATAAATAGGCGAACAGATGTCATCTTCGCAACTGGTGAGAAGGTATCACTGTAATCTTGACCATAGACCTGAGTATAGCCTTTAGCCACTAATCGAGCCTTTAATCGATCAACTTGTCCGTCAGGTCCCACTTTGACATTAAACACCCACTTGCAACCAACAACAGATTTTCCAGGAGGAGGTGGAACAAGCTCCCAAGTATGGT
>Ga0315913_1006558_pt1 | contig 14060 bp, 5 predicted proteins | sample MpolsnodulesMG_FD_207736 | JGI IMG/M metagenome (GOLD analysis project Ga0315913, IMG submission 207736) | Medicago polymorpha root nodule microbial communities from Los Angeles, California, United States - small nodules | ecosystem: Host-associated > Plants > Roots > Nodule | place: USA... | reverse complement strand
CCATCAAAACCGATCTACGACCACACTAGCTGCCACATAGTACCAAAAGTGCTACATGAGAGGAACAAGTGATGAACGTCCTCATCATGACCACACCCAGCCACACAAAACCGATCTACTGTAGAAATAATACCGCACTTCGCCAAATTTGCCTTACTCGGCAAACAATCATGAATCAACTGCCACGCAAAAAAGGAGACCTTCAACAGAACCTGTTTGTGCTAAATATAATCTAAGTCTGAACACACAGGCGGGTGCTCCTGAGTAGTGAGCATATCATAGACACCACGAACTAAGTACCCCCATAATGATCAGGGAGCCACTGCCAACCATATGAGAAGGTACACTGCAAAGAAACATCAGATAATAATAACCTACACTCCGCTAACATCTCCTCCCCTCACACCCACAACCTCCTCCTCCAAACCCAAGCTTCCCCTCCTTCCCCCACCCAAGCAAAAATATACTTCTAACCGTAGTTGATTTAACAACAACTAAATCAAACAGACGGCGGAAACACACACTAAACGGAACACCACCAACACATCAATCATGCCAAACACAAGGTATCTGCCCCATCCCCCACCTTCCTCAACCATCTTCTCAAACCAACCCCCTCACCACCGCCACAACCCTCCCTAATCTTCACTATCTCTCTCCACCATATGGAACAACTCCGGCCCCAATCCTCCAACCTACCATGCACCGCACCATACTGTGCCAAAAACACCATATACAAAAGACTACCTCTATCGACTAACAACCTCCAACACCATTTACCTAGCAAAGCAACCACACCGAGTTTCAACGTAACCATGATATTTTCCTATGACCCTCACTCCCCTCCCAAAATAATTTATTCAATAAAGATTCAATGGAAGATATTATACCTGATGAAGCCTTTGATTTACCGTGTTTGCAAAATTGTTTTGACTTTCAACCCATCACAAAAAGACTGAAACTTAATTTTTTCTAAGAAGATAAATTTGCCTACCTAAATCGACATCTATGAAAATTGAACATAAAACCCATGGGGAGGAGCACGCTATCCAAAATCTCAAACCAAAAGATTAATAATGGTATATTTACGTTCTCTCTCTGATATTAAATATATAAGCAAAATATTCATTTTTTAAATTCATGAAATAATTAATGTATTTGATTTATAATATAGAACAAATTAGATCAATTAATCATTGAACATACATATTTTCTTTTATGTATACATAATAAGTATAAACATTTTTATAGAAGTCAGTCTGGTGATGTTGGTTTGAGATCTTGAAATTTGCTCATCTCAATGTCTCAGGTTTAATTATCTCCAATATCAATTTCAGTTGACTAGTTTGATTTATTAAAAAAATACATTTTTAAAATTTTGGTAGAAAGTCATAATTATAAACATATACTCACGTGGTTGACAACTTTCTGTAGAGCAATCTTCTTTTCCCCCTTCGATAGTCTCCAACATATCGAATTTATTCATGATTGATGAACAAATTCATGCACAGAGTCACGGACTTGGTGTGGGCAATGTATTTTAATATTTTGAGTGTTTGTGATTGAAGCAATGTATTATTGAAACTCACATGGTAAATAGTTAGACGAGTAGTATATATGACAGTCAGCTATACATCTTCCATATTTCAAGCCGCCACTAAATGCCATGAATTAAATAAATCAATGGAAGATCTACGCATCAAATAAAATAAACACAAAATTATATCCAGATAAATACCCTATACAATATCGGGACGCACGATTTAGTAGACTAATCCCTTAAAATGATTGAGACTAGAATTTGCATTTCTTACTAAATATGGTTATGGGACTAGCAACTACCATTAGTGACATCAGACCAAGTTAACATGTTATAGTCATTTATCAGATATGTTAACATAAATGGTTATTAAAAATGATTGAATTATCACCGAAATTTTAACTTAATCGGTAGGACAATACATTATGATATATTGGAGTCTGGAGTTCAAACCTTAGATATATCGCTTATTCATCTATAATATGTGAATTTCAATCAACTAGAGTACTAAAAAAAAAGATTGAATTATCTAAAATGTCGTCTTTCACATAAACATTTTTTTGATAAAATAAATGATATTCATTCATTCAAATTGATAGAATACATCAATACAATGCAATTTTGCTACAAACAAAAAGGATGAATCTGCGAACAAACTCACATCATCCATGTTAATAGCATAAAACGGCAAAGTACACAACCCTACACATATGACTATAATTAAGTCTCCGGAATACTCATATCTCTGGATCTGCAACGTTGACGACGCAAAAGTCATTGATTGAATCTACACTTAACTGAAGCTGATCTGACAACCTGAATCGACAAATACCCGAACAAAACAAAAAAGACAAACAATGTTAAACAAAGACGACAAACAAAATAATGTCGTACTAAGACGATGAAATCATGAAAGAAAAAAACGAAATAGATGTGAAAATCACTTATTTCAACAAAAGGGAAAGAGAAAAACGAGTTAGAGGAGTGATTTTGGGTGACCCTAAATCACCCCTCTTTGATAGATGAAGGAGAAAAACTAAGATTTTTGCGACAACTCACGAGAAAGATGGGGAATTAAAATAATGATAATAATGTCTTTCACATAAACATTTGTTATATAGAAACAATAGTGGTTATCAAAAATATAAAATATAATTATTCGATTGATAATTTAAAAATGGTATCATTAAATATAGTAGAACTAATTGATTCATGCTTATATGTTTTTCTGTCCAAACTTAAGAATTTTGTTGCCTATTGAAATTTGAGTTGTAACTCTTATTTTTTTTTTTGGTTAATTAACTCTTTCATTGTCCAATTGCAAGTTGTTTAACACAATTTTTTGAAAATGAATTAACCACAAAGTAGCATGTAAGTATTATGCTTATGAAGTACCTGCCAAAAACATACATGATTATGAAGTATAGACTTATGCCTAAACAAGAAAACGGTTATTATGTTTTTATTCAAAAGTTGAAAATCTTCGAGGATCTTATTTCATTGACCCCTTTTAATAATCATTTTTTTTTTTTATGTATATAGCTTATAGTATTTGGTTGGTGAATGCGTCCATTGAATAATTCAAGCACGATATAATAATGCGTATTCACTAGTGGGAAGCAGAAGATAATGTTGACCCTGTAAATCTACCACACAACTCACTATGTGTATGTATAAATTTTAACCCTCCACGTTGATATCTGACATACTTTAGCTCTGCAAGTCCACATTCTCCTCCATAAACACAAAAAGGATTTTAAAGTGAACCCCACAAGTTTGAAATCTGATTTTATGCCATACCCCCCCACTTACATTTATTTATAAAATCTTCTAGACTATATGTTTTAATTCCATCAATTTCCAGTTGGTCAAAAAAAAAATTCCATCAATTTCCAAGAAAAAAACATTTATTTTAGCCTATTACACTTTTTTATTGCATATTTTATTTTTTATTGCATATTCTAGACTATTACATTGAAAGTAGATTAAAAAGTAATTTTGTTCTCTAAACATCTTAGGTAATGTCATTATAGTCCCGTGTGTATTATAATATAAAAAATATATTTTAATGTGTTTTCTTGTTAGTGATTTTGTTTTCATGTAACAAAATAAAGATAATACCACTAGACCAACTCAAAAGGGTTCTGATCAATATAATTTTATATTTGTTTGATGTCCGCAACATGTCGATGTCTCTCATCAATATGACACCGATTCATATAACTATATTTGATATTGAAGTGTTAGTGTCATATTAGTGTGTTTGTATTAGTGTGTCATTAACTAACAAACCATACATTGTAAGATGTTTTTCTAATTTTGGATGATAGTGACCGACATATTCAAATACTCAAATGGCTATTTACTCTTGAAAGAAACATAATTCTAAGCTGAAATATTTGTCCTTAGGACTAGGAAAGGTAAATAAACTCTACCATGAGCTTATACTTACCTCATATTGATCTCATTCTTTCTTGAACTTGTGACAACTATTTAGTTGCTCTCTCTGACAAAAAGATAAGAGTGCTCACTTCTTAGTACAACCTTCTCACACATTAATATACCAAGAGAGAGAATGAGAGAGACAAAATGATAAGCCCCTTGAAGAGTACTTTATGGGAGGCACATTCAATACTTGAAATGCTCTAGTATTGCAGCCTTAAATCTCCACTAGCATTAATTGGAGATTGAGTTGACCAAAGATCATATGAAAGACATGATGGGAATCCAGCAAACAAAGTTCATTTCTTTCCTCTTTCAAGCATGTCTTGTTTTGTTCTTATTTCCATTTGTTAGTTCAACACAAGAGCACCAAGAAATGTTAGGCACTAATTCAACAAACAATGACAACCACATTAAGGTATCAAATTTGATTTTCATATTCTTCTTACCTTAATCTTCAATCTTATTAGTTGAGTCATTGTTTTTCATAAATATTAGTATTCTCTGAGTCCATGAGGTATTAGTCTAATAGTTAAGAGTTTGTCTTTTTCTGGTTGTCGGGTCTCGAACCGAGTTTTTCGAGGTTGAAGAGAGTTTTCCTCAACTAAATGACTCCTCACGAGACAGACTAAGAGTTTGTCTTTTTAATATCAAGGGACAAAGTTGAAATTCTTTTACAAATGTTGTAAATTAATTATTAGTTTCACTTTAATTAATTATAAATTTTCCTTCCTCAATTTTTCGTCATTAAAAAGTATTGTCTATGAAGCTAACATTTTTTTGATTGTTTCATATTTGAAGATGAGTCCAAGACTTCAATTTGAAATTACATTACATGGCTTTCTCCTTTGGGCTTCAATGGGATTCTTGATGCCTGTTGGTATACTTGCAATTAGATTATCAAACAGAGAGGAAAATCCAAGGTGGCTTAGAATTTTATTCTATGTTCATACAATTTTTCAGGCAAGTATATTTAAATTAAAGTCTATATATTACTTTATAATTCTTTATCAGATTTAAGAATTTATTTTGTATTCTGCTGGCTGCTTTTTGTTTTTACTTGACATCCAATTATATTTAATTATTTAAGCTCTATTTTGAAAATAATTTTAAATTAGTAATTTTTTAAAATAGGTCTATCTAAAGTGACCAGACAATTATAAACATTATTGTCAAAATTTAATTAATTAATACAAATTTCAAAGTTTAATGCATAAGTTTTAAAAATGTCATACAATTAATAAAGAATCAGATTCATTCTATTACTTTGAGAGAAAAAAAGCTAGAGTTAGTGCAGAATAAACTAAAGTATAAAGTGTCTTAGATTAGATATTCTGTGGTCATTTTTGAACCTTTAATTGACCTATTTATGTAATAAAGCAGTGGTGAATGTCTTGGTAGATGGTTGCTCTGGCCCCAGTTGGATCTATCAATATTTTTTAAATACTTTATTAAGATCAGTTGTCACATTGGTTAACTTTAATTATGGCATGAAAGGAAGATAAGATCATTAGAGTAGTAAGATTCCACATTTTTAGTTAATTTTATCCTAAAGCTTGTTAGTTACTAATAAGATCATGTAATGGTGATTGCCTCCTTTTTGATAAAGACTATAATTGATACTTTGAGGACAAGAAAGACAATTTATTAAATAATAGTTATCTTTTTGTGATAATATGAAAGTTTTCTTCATCTCATTTTTTGAAGTACAGCCTGTGAAGACAGCAAGAAAATTATGCCGATGATTGTGTTACTGTTGATAATTGAATGTAACCACATATGTCAGTATCGTGTCAGATATTTGGAGAGACATTCAATCTAAAGTTTCGGTGTTGCATAGAGAATAACCAACATTTTTAAAACATTTTTTTTTTCAATTGACGATCTTTTCATATTTTTTAATGTGATGTATAATTTTGAGTTTCTGTTAAAACAGGTGGTTGCTGTACTTCTTGCAACAGCAGGAGCAATCATGTCAATAAAAAATTTCAACAACCTCTTCAACAATAATCATCAAAGATTAGGGGTTGCACTTTATGGTGTTATCTGGTTGCAGGTCCTAGTTGGTATCTTTCGACCACAAAGGTAAAACATATGAATTCTCTTTTGTTGAGAAATGCTCACCTACGTGTGTTTGTGGTTGAAACAATCTTTCTTCGGTGTTTATTTACCTATCGTCCGAACTCCAGACTATATCATAGTCCCTTCCTATGAGAACCGAAGGATTAAGACAACAAAAGAAAAACATAATTTTGGTCGTTAGTTCTGTAGCACCGACACTTCTGATCGAGGGCGTGTCTGATGTCATCAGACACGTGTTCGTGTCTGATGTCATCAACATGATACCGACACATGTTATTACATTCAATTCTGTTATTTTTTCAAATTGCTACCATTGTCAACATGTCGGTGTCAGTGTTGTGTTTGTGTCAATGCTTCATAGATTACCTATATATTACACAGTTCTTTGACTCATTACACTGTACTTCATTTGAACATAGTCAAACTGTTTATGCATTTTTTTCCCTCATCTTTTGATTCTAAATATCATTAACATATAGTTTTGAATCCAAACATTCTATTATTGAACAATAAAATCCTAAATTTACGAAGAAGTTTTAAAGTCGACAAAAAAGATATTCGAAACTTATCTTTATTTACTTGTTCACAGGGGATCCAAAAGAAGAAGTATGTGGTTCTTTGCACACTGGATACTTGGAACTGCAGTAACATTCTTGGGTGTTCTAAATGTATATATTGGTTTAGCAGCCTACCATGAAAAAACTTCAAAAGGCATAAGAATTTGGAATATACTTTTCACTATTCAGATATCATTGATTGTATTTTTTTACCTTTTTCAAGAAAAATGGGTCTACATACAAAAACAAAGAGTCAGTTTGAGTAATGAAGAAAGTCTTCCAAATGAAAAGGAGATGGTATTGAAGGCTGGAACTTGTTAAGGAGCAATGAACCAATGCCTCACCATAGTTTGATCCAAATTTCTACATGGTATATACAAGTGATTTGTAACACATTTATAGAGTACTAGTGGATGGGAATTTTTTATTTAAGTGAGATAAGAAATAATTCTTAATTGTTTTTTTATCAGGAAAGGCACAGCCATTCAAAAAATATTGCAAGTTAAATTTAGTGACTTGAATATTTTATTTTGGTTTACATGCAAATTCAAGAATTTAAAGTACTAATTCATGGAGATCTGAAAATGACATATACAGTATGTATATAGCTAGTTGCGGTGGCACTAGTGATTATTTTACGACCCTTGATATTGAAGACAAGTGCGGCTGATGCTTGATACTACCGCGTTTATGAACTCTTCTTAAATTCTAAAACTTTGATGTTGCATTGTTGTCAAAATCCCGACTTAAATCTTAACATCTAGGATTTTGCGACTTTCTTCACTTCCTACAGCTCATATTCATAGCGAAATCCCAAAACAGGCAAAATCTATTGATTTTGATTGCGATTTTACGATTTCTTATATTGATTCTACAAAAGTAGTTGAGTAAAATCACTCGATTTTGGTTGCAATTTTACGATTGTAATTTTGCTCTTCGCTTTCGACCTGAAGCAAAATCCCGATTTTGACAACCTTGGTTGTAGTTGCAATTTCTGTTTAGTCACATTTTAAAACATGAGTCTATACAGCGTTGAAAGTCTCACATTCGATCAAATATGACTTGAAAACGTATTTATATATATGTTTTATAGGGTTAAGTTATACTCAAGCCAAATTCCAATATATTAAGCAAATCATGTCGAAGATCTATTCTAACCCCCGCTGTCACTCAGGTCACACTCTAAATGTCCAACCATAGGTATAATTAAGTAGATATGTTGATAAGTCTACATTGGATGAGATTCGGAAAATGTGCTTATAAACCGGTTTTGTAGAGTTGAGTCTAATTAATCCAAATTTTATGATTCAGAGGAGATGAAAGTATATATATGGAACCAAGTAGGTTTTGCTAATTGATATGAATCAGCCACTCATAACATTCATGAGGTTAGAGTCTATAATATGTGAAAATGAGTCAGGTTTTGTTTGGCTGAAATATTGCTGCTCGTTAAATATGTTTCACTCTAGTTGCTGAACTAACGAAGCTAAACAGTAAATATAGTAAGTATAGTGATTATAAACTTTATTGATGAAATTGACTCTTTCCACCGGATCTTGTACACTCAACCAAACTAGCTTCACTTGGTGCATGAGGAATTACAAGTACAACTATTTGATTATGAATTTCATCAGAGGAATAGAAGGAAGCTTAAGCTTAAGCTTAAAATTCAGCAAGATCATGTGTGCTTTAATGAATTTCATTATAGAGGGTTTCTCTACGTTAATTTAACTTTATATCATTTGAACTGTGTGGAATCTTTCCTGATTTTAGCACCCCCACCCCTGCAATAATCACAACAAAGACACATAATTGATGATAAATACCTTATCACAAATCAAAGTACCTTCATCAAGTAGCATTAGTACATTTTCCTTTAGTATTTCTGGACACCAAAATGCTGATTCAAAATTTTACAAAGACTAAAAATGTTGATTAAATTTATAATAACTACTATTCTTATCTATTAAAATTTAAAAATGAAAAGACAAGAACGTTAATTTCAATCTTCACGACACAAGAACACTACCAAGTACCAACCATTACAAACTCAAAGACGATCCGCATTTATATTCAAATATTATAGGTTTTGCCGTTTAAGAAATAGAATTAAAGTTTGCATTTATTTTATTTCATTTTTTTTTATCACATTGGAGTCCATTTTGTTTATAGCACATGTTTTGCTGTACAATATATTCACATATATGCTAACTATGTTTTACTATTGACTAAACATTTCATTTCACACATCAAGAAAATAAAAGGGCCTTTCATTTCAAGTAATGAAATTAATATTGTTAGGTAAGTATTGACATATGTAAACTTAAGAAAGATAATATTGTTAGGTAAGTATTTACAAATCTAAACTTAAGAGAGATAAAATATAGTATTGGGTGATCTATTAATTAACATTTATCTCTCTTTACTATATCCATTTTCAGAAGATCCATATTTGCCTTTAAAAAAAACAATTCTCTTTCCCTTTGCTATTCTCCATTTCAAAATTACTTATTCTCTTAATTTAACGTGAGTTAATTCTTATTCAGCATTTTTTAGTGTGAATTAACTCACGCTGACATTTTTAAGATCATTTCAATCACTTTTTAAGTTGGTTTAACCGATCATAAAAATGTCAACTTAAGTTAACTTACTCTGAAAAATATCAAACATGAGTTAAGTCACGTTAAATTAAGGAAATGAGTAATTTTGCAAGGAAGAAGAGCAATAATCTATCACTTTTTTTATTTAGGGTTAAATATGTTTTTGGTCCCTATAAAATTGAAAACTTTTAATTTTAGTCCTTACTTAATTGTAATAATTTTTTTAGTCCCTACAAAAAAATATTTACATGTAATCTTAGTCCCTATTATAACAAAGTTTGTTTAATTATCTTTAAACTTTTAAATTTTTGAACAATTTTTCAAAGATAAGTTTAGAACATTGCAAAAGGTTCATTTACTAAAGTTTAGAATTTTTTAACATGAAATGAATTAAATATGAATTTTCTTAAACAACAAAAGTTCAAGATATAAACAACAAAGTTTGGACGTAAAAATCAAATTTTGAGATGATTTTTTTGCGGAAAAACTTTTAGTAATGTTCTTAAAACGTATGTAAAATATTTGGTCAAAAACTTTAGAGTTTAAGCATATATAAACAAATTTGAACTTAGTAGAGACTAAAACTGAATGCATATATTTTTGATAGGGACTAAAAATACTATTAATATTAAGTAAATACTAAACTTAAAAAGTCTCAATTTTAATTGGATCAAAAACATATTTAAGTCTTTTATTTAAATAATGGTTTACTATTATGTTTGTATCACAACCATGTTGATGGAAATGGAAAGGGCATTTCAATAGACCTCATTTCATGTCGACCAAAGTTTCTTCCTTCCTCTACATATATCACCACTTTAAACAACATTTTCATAAACAGCAAATAAACCAGGTGAAATTACTACGTATGTTCTCTCTATCGCAAGCAAGCTCCATGGCCAATAATTTCCCCATTGATCAGATCAACGCCTTAGATAAGATGATGAAGATAAACTTCCTCTTTGGATTGGCAACATGTCTTTTCTTGATGTCAATCTCAGGTTTTTCATCATCAGAATCAAATTGTCTTCCCGAATCAAACATTTTCATGTCCACAGGTTGGTCATGTGTTTGTTTCGATTTGACCGCCACCCTTGCTATGTACCTCATGTCAACCTTCTTCATCCTGGAAGAAAACCAGATTAACAGGTTCGCCTTACGCCTCGGTATGCTATTATGTGGTGCTGGATTTGTCTCCGGCTGCTTCTTCTTCCTCTCTGCACTTTACAGTGTCATTCTTATCAAACTTGACTATGATTACTTTCGTATCTTGGTCCTTGTGGTTCCACTTGTTCGGGTCATTACTATTTCCCTTTTCAAGTACGTAAGGGTCTACTATTATGTTTGTATCGCAACCTAGGTTGATGGAATTGGATTCCCTGCAATCAAATAATAACCATAGAGATATCTATTATGCTCCTTCGGTTTCATATTAAGTGATACAGTTAACTCTGTCACACATGTCAATTCATATTTTTTATTATCTAGGGTTTTGCTAGAAGACACCTTTTATGAAAGTGTCTTTTAGCAAGTTATTCTATGAGCATTTGTTAAAAGACACTAATTAATTTTTATGAAGGTGTCTTTTAGCAAAATTATAACTAAAAAGTGAAAATCACACCTTGAGGTGTGAGTTGCTAAAAAACACTTTCATGAGTGACTTCTAGCAAAACCCTTTTATCTATACTATCTTTAATTATCTAATAAAAAAAATTATGAAAATTTAATATTTTGAAAACATTAATCGAGACAATTCCAACATTTATATAATTTTATTTATCATTGTATATTATTAAAAAAATATGATGAACGCATGTTAGATAAATAGTACACATTATCAAATAAGGTCATCCATCTAATATGGCGTATGGGGAGTAATAGTTTAAGTTTTATATTTAATATAGTGTGTGCCTACGTCATTCCCAGACTGCAGGGAATACATGTCCCTAGCTAGATAGGTTTGTTACTATTAGTTATTTAAATTCTGTATTAATAACAGCTTATAGTATTTTTAATGTTTTTATGAATTATATTATTATGTTCATTAGTTGTTCTTGGACTTGAACTGCTGCTAGTGTGTTTATTATTTGATGACAGTAATAAATTTTTGTATTTGATTTTTGGGCTTTGATAACTTGCTAATATTTGTAAACCAAAATAATTAAAGAACTTGCTTCTGCATTGATAACTTAAATCGGGGTAACAAAAATATCTATGTCCAAGGGTATCCGTACGTAAAATCTGTCACGGACACGGGACGGGTAACTACACGGGTACCCATGAGTATTATAAACGGGTATTTGACTACCCATTAATATATGGATACAGATACGGATTTAATTGTATCCATACTCACGGGTACCCATACCCGATAATAAATTAAGTAAATGACTAAAATATCTTTATATATCTTATCTTATTACTTAAAGTTGTTACCTTATTGAAGAGAATTTTATCGCCCACCTAAGATTCCTCGTTAATAACCTATTTTTATTTTTAATTTTTTTAATTTGTCTTATTAAGTTCACCGTTCCCACTTCATTCACATCATAAAACATATCATATGAATTATATAAGAATCATGAATTTTCTATGGATTATGTATGAATGTTTAAAAGTTGAAGTTTTTTGGTAGTTAAAAAAAGTTATCATTTGTACCAAAAAATAAATAAATTCAAAAATCCATGGGTACCTATGAATACCTATGGATACCTCAATACCTGCGGGTACCCGCATAGTGGGTACCCACGAGGGTACACGGCGGGCACGAGTATCATATTTAGCCAATGAGGCGGAGATGAGTATCATACTATTCGCACCCATGGATACCCATTGACATCCCTAAGTGTATCCCTAACAACCAAATAACAATGTGTTGGGATCACAGTGCAGGGTATACAGAAGCGTTGTATTATATTATAGGCTTAATTAATGACGTGGTCTCTTAAGTTATTTGTTGGTTACATTTTAGTCTCATAAGTTATTAACGTTACATTTTGGTCCCTTTAAGATATCTTCCGTCAACCAAATAAATCTCCACCGGCAAAACCGTTAGTCTCATCGTTCACATGTGTCTATTTAACGTTTTGGCAAAAGACTAACGGTGATGATTTATTTAGCTAACAGATGCCAACTTAAGAGATCAAATTGTAACGTTAATAACTTATGAGACCAAAATATAACCAACAAATAATTTAAGGCACCAACTATATTACACGATCGTGAAACTTGAACAATCTAATTTACTCGATACAGTAAATGAAAACACAATAAAGTAGTATCCGTGTCATGGTTGAAGCTAATAACAATAACAAAAACGTACAAAACATCCTCAATAAAAAATAAAGTTCAAATAAGGGATATGGGTCAAATAAGTCACGATCATTTGTTTATATAGATCAAATACGTCCATGTCAATTTCTGATATGAGCCAGATAAGTCATAATCTGGATTATCTGCTTTTTGTAACGGATAATTTATTATTTTTTTTTAATATTTCTAGTTTCTAGAAAGAAAAAAAACTAAGAATATTCAATAACATTTCTGTAGTACATATATTTAGTCACGTTATCAATTTCCAAGCTTTTCAACGTGGACACCTTTATTGAAAAAACTGGATATTCTAATTCAGATTTTTCCATTACATGTTATAGATAATTTCCGTATCATTACCCTTTGTTAAGAATCATTGGTTTCACACCCGCAAAGCATGATTCAAATATTATATATACTAACTTTAATGCCATTAGCATTTGTTAAGAACTAATTGTTTTCACACCCTCAAAGCATTATCAACAAATCAATCAATATATAAATAAAGTCGATCTAATTATCAAAACAAAATCTCAAATTCCAACCCTAAAGTTTCACTAGCCAGGTTCAAGTTTTGAACTCATGTCATGGAGAAACAACTTAAGGTGAAGATATTACCAGAAACAGCTCCATATCTCGCTTCGAAATTTCAAAACTTTCAATTTATCTCGACAATGAACCACAAATCCAGCCAAGGAAATGCAACAAAATGGGTTAGGTCTCATGGTTGGAAGGCATTTTCTTGCCCAACCAGCCCAACAATATCTATGAATCGAAATAGGGACGAACTTTTCCCACCCTCCATTACGAAATTTCAAAACTATCCATTCAGTCCAATGATGGATCACAAATCCAGATCAGATAATTCAACCAAGTGGCTTAGGCATCATGCTTGGAAGGGGTCAATTTCTTGCCCAAGCAGCCCAATGGTATCCATGATTGCAAACGCGGACGAGCTTTCCCCGCCTTCTACATTTCTAAGAAACCAAGCATATTTTCATAGCCGTAGTTCTGGACGGTATATTTTATCCAAAAATGCATCTTCCAATGACACAAAATTTATGCTTTCCGCGGATGCAAACATCCGAAATCGTGTTGGAGCTATGGAAAACTCCTCTCTTCCGAGTAAAACTAGAAAGCCCATTTATAATGGCAATAAATGTACAAATACTGATTTTGAACCCACTTCACCAAAAATATCGTGCATGGGACAGATCAAGCTTAAGAAGAGAAAGAAGATAAACAAAGCAAAAGATAGAGAAGAAATGAAGCATGTGACCATGTTTCAAAGGTTGATCAACTTTTGGAAGCCAAAATCTGAGGTGAGGAGGAAATCAAATGCATATGCGCCTCAAGACAATCAAGTATGCCCCCTGTGAGGATGTAGTTATGAAGCATGTGATGAAAGGATTCTGTTTTAAAAAGATCCCAAATTAATATTGTCAATAACATCCTCTCCATTGATACAGGTTTAATGTAAAAATATGTATTTTTTTTTAAGGAAATGTAAAAATATGTATTATTTAG
>Ga0315913_1006557_pt1 | contig 14062 bp, 8 predicted proteins | sample MpolsnodulesMG_FD_207736 | JGI IMG/M metagenome (GOLD analysis project Ga0315913, IMG submission 207736) | Medicago polymorpha root nodule microbial communities from Los Angeles, California, United States - small nodules | ecosystem: Host-associated > Plants > Roots > Nodule | place: USA... | reverse complement strand
TAGTAATATTCATGTAGGATATAGTCAATATTGTATAATGTAGAACAGTGGTCCCCCCATGGTTGAGAATTTATTTTTACCTTTTAAACTTGGTCCCCTCGATGTTTAAATCCTGGCTCCGCCCCTGGTTCAGATTCAACCCAGATATATCTTTCATCACATCACTAATTTTTTTTTTGTATTTTTTCAATCTCATGAGCCATTTTACGGCGAAAAACAATTGTGCTTGGAGATAAAGTACTAAATAACTTAGAAACTATGTTCTGATGAGCTTCATCCAATTTGTGTCTCATATCATGAATAACAAATTCATTAAGCAAATCATCTGCAAGATGAATAACGTCGTTGAGCCTTCTTACCCAATTCCGTACAGCATGATTTTGTTCAAGTAGCACAGCTCTGATAGATTCAACTGTGTTCTTAAGCCTTTCTAACTCATACATAAATCTTTCCATATTCAAGAAAGGCTGCAGAAGCCAACCTATGAAAACAAAATTTTCAACAAACTAACTAACTGTTTTCATTTTGACATGTCCCTTCTAATTAATTGTAACAAACAACCATGCATAATATATTACGTGAGTATTTTTTTTTTAGCAATACATCATTAGTGTTCGAACAACAACCAGTAACAGAAGATTAGTTGTAAATGAAATTTAAAGACAATGAACACATATATTTGTTAACGCGGTTTGGCCAATGGTGTCTAGCTCTGGGAGTCTGGGACTATGGAGCAGGTATAGTTCTATTTGTATTACTGTAATGAAATTAGGGTTTCAATCTTACAAACAATATATATAGTACTACTATGATTCAGTTTACAACATTACCCCAGAACCGTACTTTAGTGTCTTTTATATATGAGTCATACTTTAACAATGAGTGTAACAATTTAATCATTGTAGCATCATTGATAACAGAAGTAATAGAAAAAGGATAAAAAATGAAGCAATAGATAAAGGATTGAAAATGAAGTCACCTATTAATGAGACTTGCAGCAACAGCATATGGAATTCGCTCGGCCATCCTTCAAAAAGTTAAGAAGATTGCTTTTCTGACTTCAAAACTTCTTATTAACACATGGAAAATTCGAAAATACCGCCAGTGGTAGTTAACTACCGTTGGCCAAACCTGCAGCAGTTAACTACTATTGATGTCAACGATAGTTAACTTCCACTGCGATCTGGGATCAACCCAAAAACTTCATATTCTGGTTACTGGTTTGAACACTTTCTACCAAAATCACCACAACTTCAATTCACGAAAATCTTCCAATTTGCTTCAACAAAATAACAAGTCATCTTAATCCTATTTACATTCAATGTAGGTTGTTTAGGGTGTTATTTTTTCATAATTTTAGCAAAATATTAGTGTTTAGGTTAGGTTTAAAAATTGTAAATTATGATAGAATTTGATGTTATAATGTATGGTTGTTGCTAACATTGTTGTTAAGAGTAAGTATAGGTACAACGTAGATGTTTTGATGTTGAATTAACACTAATTGTGCTAGTAATTTGAAATGCACTTAAGGTGTTTGATGAAATGCCTAAGTGAGATATTCTTACTTTTTTTGTGTTATTTTTTTGCAAATTGGTTAATTTTTATAATATATATGTGTGTTAATTAAATACAATTCCTATTTCGTTTGATCTCCACTTATAGTAGGTACTAACTCTCTTGCTAAAGTAGTTAGTAATATATGTAAATATGGACTCCATTTAATCCTAATCTTAGAGGCAGTTTGAGTTTGTACAGGACGTCCCCAGACATCCGTCAGATGTCCCTGAGATTCCTGCGGAGCTGGTGGCTACTGTGTTCAGAGACCCTGGTCCGTGGTGCTACACTGATTGGGGAGAAAGGTTTGAGAGAGCATGGCAGCATGAGCTTGGCTACATGGCTTGGTATGCCGAAGTCTCTCACTCGAAGATTATCCAACCTGATGAAGGATCTCCTCCCAAGCCGGCGAACTAGGAGCAACTTATAGAGGAGGACCATGCCAGAGAGATGCTTGACACATTGACGATCATCAGGGATGTCATGCGGATATCAGATAATGTTGTGGCCATGAGCGCCACCATGACTAAAGAGGAGCTGATGCAGGAGATAATGCGGATTGGCAGTACTGTTCACCCTGCCCTTATGTATCGGATTTCCAGGTAGCGCAGGGGGCATAGGCAGCAAGGTTGATTATCAGTAGGTTTTTTTTGTCCATTTAGACTATGGTGATGATGTAATGTTATGATATTTTCGTACCTTGTGACATTTTCGTACCTTTTATATTATTTCTTGCATTTTATTTTTATCATGTTAAAATTATTTTTACTTTTTATATGTTTTAGAATTGATGAATTTGAAATTGGATGAAAATGAGTGAAAAAAATGTGTTCAAAATTGTATGTACGAACATGTTCAAATGTGGGGAAAAAGGGAAGGAGAAAGTTGTTGGAATTTGAACCAGGAACGCAATAGCAACAGTTAACTATCGCTAGTTTTAGCGGTAGTTAACTACCGTTGGCCTCAACGGTAGTTAACTACTGCCCGATTAGCCAACGGTAGTTAACTACCTTTGGGGACAAATTGGTATTTTCCATGTGTTCTTAGGAATCTCTTGATGTAAGAAAAGCAATTTTCAAAAGTTAATGGAAATGTTTATAATTTTGTAAAGTTTGACGGTGGCAATGACAATGAATGTAGGAAAAGTAGTACATATAAGGACTAAGGGAAGAGACAAAAATTTACTCCCCCAGTCTCACATAATTGTCGCATTTAGGTTTGCATTTGGGTTATATGCGAGTATTAAAGAAATGATTAATTAAGTTGATTTTGATCATAATTTATATTATTTACTCAAACAACTTTATTAATTATATTTAATAAAACAGATAAGTTGAGCGAACTTCAATAAATTAAGATATACTAATACAAAAAAGTATTATATTGATATTTTAAAATTATAATTATTTTGAGATTAAAAAAAGGCTTAAATGTGTATTTGGTCCCTACACTTTTACCCAATTTAGGTATTGGTCCCTGCGCTTTTTTTTGTTTGGCATTGGTCCCTGCAGTTTGTAAAAGTTTTGGTTTTAGTTCTTCTGTTAAATCTCAGTTAAAAAAAAACACCAAAACTAACGATGTGCCACATGACACACCACGTGGCACACTAAAAGACAAAATTTTATAATTAATTTTTAATTAGTTTTTTATTATTGTTTAATTAGATATTTAAAATAAAAAACAAAAATAAGATGAGAAAAGAAAGAAAGATAGCAAAAACAAAGCATCTCAATTTCTCTCTTCTTCCTTCTTCAAAACACACGAGTCTCTCTGATTTTCTTCTCAAATCAATTAAACATAGGAAAATAGCCCTTTCCTTCTCCTTTCTCTTGTTCATCATCTTCTTTTTCTTCTCAACTCTATTTATTTTCTTCTTTTTTTTTGTTGTTCTTTTGTTTCAAGTTTGGTTTTCTCTTTGTTGGTTGATGTGTTGGCTCTGGATGACACGGATCTGGTATTTTTTTTTCTTCCAGTTTTTAGCGTAAAAAAAACACGAAGCAGTAAAACGAGAACATTAAAATTTAAAACCCAGGAAATCATAAACAAGAAAGGTCTTTACACTTTGGCTTGCCTTCTCTTTCCCGTGTTTTCTTCTTTCTTTCTTTTCTCATCTTATTTTTGTTTTTTATTTTAAATATCTAATAAAATAATAATTAAAAACTAATTATAAAATTGTCTTTTAGTGTGCCACGTGGCATGCCATGACTGGCCCATGTAACACACCGTTAGTTTTGATTTTTTTTTTAACTGAGACTTAACAGAAGAACTAAAATCCAAAGTTTTACAAACTGCAGGGACTAATTCCAAAACAAAAAAAGCGCAGAGACCAATACCAAAATTGAGTTAAAGTGCAGGGACCAGACACACATTTAAACCATGTAAACGTGACAACAAAAAAAATCCGGTTTGTGCATGTTGACCAATATTTGGAAAGCAAGTCGTCTGTGTGTACGTTGGATCACAATTGTCAACATAATAACCATTATTATCCCTAAAAAATCCATTATCATGTTTCTTTATACATAATTTTCAAGAATTAATAAAATATTTCCTAAAAAAAAAAAAATAAAAATAAAAATATAATTAACATTATATGTGGACTTTTCAAACACTAGGTATGTATTTAGTCAGTAATGGACCAATTAAATATAAGAGTTTAAGCTAATGAAGATAAGCCAAGAGAGAATGCTCTGGACTTTTGATTCATTGCAGAGGCAATATGAATTCAATAAAGTATATCTACGTGCTGACAAATCACTGACTAATTTTGAAGTTTGGGAAGCATTGAATATCTGGAGTTTGCATCATCTTATGTTGGAATTTCTGATGATGGAGTAACCATTGAATATATATAAGAAACCATGAAAATATGCATTCATGATAAAATATTTAAAGACAATTTTGACAGTGTTCGATACTGTCATCTATATGAGCAATATAGTTTCAAAAATCATCTTACAGTTGAGAATATAGCTCCTTCTACTGTCATTAGAAGGACTTGGTTTGTAATTTAGTAATTCTCAACATGTTTTCACTTCCAAAAGAGAAAAAAAAAGATAACAAGTCTTTCTAGTTTTCTTCCTAGCTATTCACTGATTTCATAAGAGTGCTGATGATGCCAACGACAACAGAACATTGATACCACAGAATAAAAGACAACTCCAGATAGATCCTCCAAACTCTGAATAGCCTGTTTCCCGTGAGAAGCTACAACAAAAACTATTCCGTGATTGCAAATGTCGATCTTTACATCAACCTTAAGGGAGTATCTATGTTCTGCCAAATAGGAAAGCATAGTAATGGTTAAAAATCTAAATATTGTATGACATAAGAGAAAAATACATCTCTTCACAAATACCACTACAGGCAATCTTTGTTTACCATCATAAAATCATACTATCGAAAGTTATGCTCACTAAGCTTTTAGCTAACCTACATGATCTTGGTATTTTGAAAACCATAAAAGGCATTAATCTGGAAATCAAAATGGCCCAAATATGCATGAAGAAAATCAGATCTCAAAACCTTTGAATTTAACCCAAAAATATAATATATTTATTAGCCAACAATTTTATAATTTTTTTTTTAAAGGGAATCAAATAAAATTTGGGATTCCCCCAACTACAAAATCTAGAAGCCCATTGACTGCAACCAAAAAATTAAGAAGCCTTATAACTGACTAGTGTGAAGATTGAAATACACTAGGCAACACTTTTTCCAATGTTTGTGAACTGATGAGTAGAAAAGGAGTTGCTCTGCAAACAGAGTTTGGGAAGCATTGGAAATATAACTGCAAATTTTCTAAACATGCACAAAAGCATATATGAAGGAAGTTTCGTAAACAAGGAACCCAAAAAATGCTATTTATGTTCCCTGACACCACCAATTTCCTTGGCTGATGCATAACCAAGATTCAACAGTGTTATCAATCACAGATAGCGGAAAATACTGGTTTGTTCAAATTCCCTACGCAACATTGCTATATAGCTGCTATTTGTACCATAGTAGTCAATAGCGGCTGCGCGGTGCGGTGCAGTGCCAGAACGCTACGCAACAAGCCGTAGCGTTGCGATGTGAGATAGCGGCGCACCGCTTCGTAGCAGCTTTGTGGGCCGGGTTGCTGTTTAGAACTGCCATTACATTTTAAGAGAAAATACAAAATTGTCCTTGGTTTAAAAAAAAACAAGGGTATTTTGGACATTTTCTTCAAACACTAAAATTTCAATATCCTCTCTTCCTCTTTCATTCTTCTGAAAAACGCAGAATGCCGTTTCTCTCCCAAACCCCAAAACACGACGTTCATCTCTGCTCACCTTAATTCCACCGTCGCACTGTAAAACACTACAGTTCATCTCTGCTCGCTGTAACGCCGTCATCGCACAGTAAAACACCACCGTTCCTCGTGTTTTATTGATACCAAACTCTGTTATTGTTATTGATACCAAACGCGTTGTTCTGTTTTGTTCTGTTGTCTGCTCATATACCAAACCAAACTCTCTCTGTTGATCCATTCCTTATTGTTCTGTTTTCTGCTCATAAGATTTGAGTGTTTTGTATGATTTAATTTTATGTGTCATGAGATTTGAATGTTATATTTAATTTTATATTAGATATATGTTTGTTTATAATTTATAGAATTATTTACATAATTTGTCCAGAAAGTTATGAAATAGCGGTCATAGCGCTATGCGCTATCCCGCTATAGCATTTTTGGGGTCGGCCGCTACGCGCTGCTATTAACTACTATGATTTGTACTAAATAGTGTATTGCAGAACAGCAGCGGTTTGTTCAAATTTTGCTACGCTATAGCGCCACTACAGCTGTTATTTAACAACACTGAATCAACATATAAAAGATCATTTATGCGTGGTTTGCAAAGTTTCAGCAATTGTAGAAAAAAATGTGTTAGAAAGTGAGATGTGTCTATATGAAGCCAAAGAAGCAATGCAATATCAGAGACTGTCAAACTGTGAACAACAGCCAATAGATAATCATTCAACAATGCAATCAACCAAAGCCATCATAAAAAGATGACCACACGATCTGTTAAACAACGTATACATGAATAAAAAGATGGAGGAACTTACTTTTAGAAAGAAGAAACCAAGCTTTGAACATAACCTTTGGAAAAGAAACAACATAGTTTACAAGTAACTAGTTTTCTCTATTATAGTTACTTTCCAATCATAGAGACTTTCTTGGTCTTCTAGATCATTTGCCAATATCAATGTATCTCCACTCTCACAAGGGTGTATTGACAACCATCGAGTGGAAGACTTCTCAACTCCAAATTCCATCCTCTGCCACATGACAAAATTGGGTCTAATCAAATAATGAGAAAAATAAAGGCAGTCCATCGAAAGAGAAATATTTGGCTGAACAAGTGGCATTTCACCAAAGCTTCAAGGGCCAGCAACTTCCTGTATTGCTGTTAGGAACCCAAAAGTTCTAATCTTCAGGATTAGAGGAATGGGTAAAACACCCAAATGAATAAAAAAAGATTGCAACCATCTGAAGAATTTCTTATTTTTGTAATAAGATTGAAAGAGAAGACACAAAAGGTTTACAATGAAGAAGATAACCATGCACACACGGCTATCTGAAAAAGCACTCTCCTTTCAAACCAGATAACTCTCCAGCCACGAAAATTAAATATTCAAATATATCTTTCCCTCTCTACCAATTCAGAGCTATTCAAAGACTTACTAAGAGTAACCACAATAACAACTCTACACAACCACCTCACAAACTTATCATCTTACTAACTTTTACCAACTAACTCTCAACCATGGTAGTCAAGATCGTGATATAAATGTAGAATCGTGCATTTCTACGATCTCGACACCCATATGTGCGCTTAGGGAAGCCCTAGAATCGGAAATTGGTGGGAGCATCCAGGATCGCCGTGTAAACACACGCAAGCGGCAAACTCTAGCGTCACTTTTGATTCTGAGGGTCTTCCTCACAGATACAGGTTGGGTATGTGACCCGGTTAATTATAATTCCTAAAAAGACACATTTTTACTTTGGTGTAGCTCGCAAGGGTAACTTTTCAATCATTAGTCTAATGAATTGTTGAAAACCATCCAAATACACCCACTAATCCCATTAATTTGTGGAAACCTTCCCAATACACCCACTAATCCCATTAATTTGTGGAAACCTTCCCAATACTCAGTTTTTCAATTAATACGACTAAAAAACCTAGAGACTTTCCCTTTGTTCTCTGCACAGCCTTTGAGTTTTACTAAATTATGTTGTTTTATATGCAAATGTACGAGAATCTATATGCAATATATATGAATTTCTGAATCCAGTAAGATCTTACGATTCGTGTTAAGATCTCCCAATACACGATCTTGTGACCCCTCCACGATTCTGCCTAGGATCACGACTCTGACTACATTGCTCTCAACTACTCTAATTATCCAAAATACTATATCAAGACCCAAACCAACAAAATAATCATAAATTGCTGTACAATCATAACATTCAAACCATACCTGAAGTTATCGTGAATGGCCAACCAGTTAAGAGTCCATCAAATCCACACCACCAATAGCTCTGGACAAATATAGTGCAACTGAAGAGAAACAAGAGAAAACTAAATATTTATCAAAGCATTGTCCACCAAACCAAAAGCTCTCACTTCAGAGTTCTCACTTAAATGTGACCATCGAAGTATGCTACTCAAAAAATTTTAAACATAATAAATAATACTGTATATATAAATGCTGAAAAATTAAAACAATACTCAATTCATGAAAAATTCGTAAATAAGAAATAGCAATTAAATTCACAGGTCTTGTGCAAACATAAATGTAAATAACAAAAAAAAAGTTTGAAGTAACTACAAAAGGTGTATTATGTAGGAGATCCAGGGTTCGATCCCTACTACTAACAAATTTCCCCTGCCCCTGAAAAATTAACCACCAACATATGGCTATAAAAAAAATATTAACTTAAAAAAATTGCTAATAAAACAATAGCGGTCACGACAGCCGCCGCTGGCGGAGCTTTGTTGGGACAGGGGATGGCCATCACATCCCCAAAGTTTTGTATATACACTATACTATGCTTGTTATATGATACAATAAATGCTTTGGCGTAGTGGTTGAGAACACTTTTCAACCATAATGACACGGGATCGAACCCCGGTAATCTTGGTTTTGCATCTTATTTTATTTTCCTTTTGCAGGAATAACAAAATAATCCATCAAAATGGAAATCCTTAGGTTCGAACCCTGTTACTTGAAGAGAAAACAAAGGGCGATAACCACTATGTTAACATGAGATTCTAATCATAATTGCCATAAGTGATGTAATTATATCAAGATTTTGCCCCCCTCCTAAAATTAGACCAAGTTCCGCCACCAATAGCCGCTATAGCAAACAGCTCTGTTACCAACTTCCTACGGTGGCCACCGGCTGTTGCTTTAGCAGAATATTGAGTACACAGATCTTTAAAACTCACAAATAATCCATTGCTTATTGGAAAAGTGAACTACGGAATTTTATTATTTAAAAGATATTTTAAGAATTAAGAAGCCTTGAGTTGACTTAAGTTAAAAGTGAACTTCCATTAGAGTCGTCTACAACAACAACAACCAAACATTATCCCACTAAGTGAACTTCCATTTGAGGCCCTGCGCCATTTCAACCACCCATCTTGAATTCAATGGTTTACACACCTATTTCTCCGCCGTTATGTACTTTGGATCCTAGATATTTAAATTGTGTAACTGGTGGTATGATATGATCTCAAACTTTTTCGTCTAAGCTACAAACGCTTCGCCTTTTGCTAATATTACACTCCATATACTCTGTTTTTCTTCTGCTCAGGCAGAAGCCATGCATTTCAAAGACTCGTCTCCAACCTCCCATTTAATTTCTCCTTCGACTCTCCAAACATGACTATATCATATGCAAAAAGCATCTCGGTGCTAGCTCTTGGATGAGTTCCGCAAGTACATCCAAAACTAAAGTATAAAGATAAGGGCTTATGGTTCAACCTTGGTGCAATCCTACTGTTATGGAAAAATCGCTGATGTCTCCATCTTGTGTCCTCACACTAGTTGAGACTCCCTTATAGATATCCTTCATAGCTCGAATATAGGCATCTTAACCCCTTTCTTCTCGAAGGATTTCCACGAAATCTCTCTAGGCACTCTATCACACGCCTTCTCCGAATCAATGAAAACTAAGTGCAAGTTGTTTTGATCCATCCGATACCGCTGCATCAATGTCGTAGTAGTGAATAAATTGCGTACATGGTCAACCTACCAAGTATATCAATAATCTGCGCCTCTTTTCTTTGTCTCCGTTCAATTACTCTTTCTATAACTACAAAGTAGGTCCTATAAGTTTAATGACCCTATAATTTGCACAATTTTGTATATCCCAGTTGTTCTTATGGATCAGAATTAAAGTGCTTCTTCACTCATCGGACATTTGTTTTCTATGTTTTTGCTCATAACAAGACTTCTAGCAATTTTACAAACAAATCAACAGAATCTGAGTAAATTAAGACCCTATATCTTATCCTCTGCCTATATCTTTTCCAGTTAAAAATGAATCTCAGCTTTCTACGTTTTGACACATATCTTATCCTAGCTTGTATAATTATGACCCTATAAATGCTGCACTATATATGTAAAAAGAAGAAAATAAATATAAATTAATATTTCCAAATCTAAGAGAGATTTGATGAGTAGTACCCAACTGGAAAAATAAATTGGACAAATCATGAAACTTTGTTCATCACAACTCATTGTTTGATAGACAAAAATAAAGCAATATATAAAATAATGAGCACCACGGGAAGAAGTATGAATCTCTCAAACGCTTGCTCGCTCTCGTCACTCAGGGCTTTGACACCTCCCTATGCATGTACACTGTATGGAAGCAAATTGTTATTTCTTTTCCTTGTACCACCTGGCGTTTTCAGTGTTTTAAGCTGAGTTAAATAAATCTGAAGACTTAGTGTTTTTGGCTACTTTATGTCTACGTTGGTAATTAAATGATAATGGCGCATAGTGCCAAACCGCAAAATGCTATAGCAGTATAGCCGCTATTGCGAAGACTAAAAAACTGTGCGAAATAAACATAAATTCGAACAAGATACATGAATACTCATAAATAGATAAATGCACAAAATTAAAGGGACAATCATACTTAATAATTGCAATTAACTTTGTCATTTCTCATCAAAACCAAGTTAAAAATGTAATTAAACTAGAATTAGCACAAGAAATAAAAAATTAAAGGTACCGAAGACTTGGACATAATTAAATTAAATTTAGATTTAAAAAACAAGAGTTTGGGTCGTGAGGCCAATAATGATTGGAAAATAAAGGGAGAGGAATTGGGCCTGCTTAGCCCAGTTAGACAAACCCTAATTCTACACTAAGTCGGGTTTCATAGCTGAGAAGGATAAAAGCCATAATTTTAACCTGATTACGCAATAGAGGACATAGTTTGTATGTCGGCGTCACATGTTCAATGATATCAGTTAATACAGAGAGATCTCACATGGTAGACGTTCGAACAATGCGGAGGGGGAGGCGTCAGTCTCATAGGTTGAGGAATGGGCGCCGTGCTTAAGATAGGAAGGATCTTTCCCCAAAACCCAATCCGGTTTGAAGATAAACTGACACAGAGAAGAAAGTGGGATTGCATCGTGATTTGGACACGATTTGCAACCACAAACACTGCTACTTCTGAACGCAGCTCAAAGGAGGAAAACGTCGCAGAGTACCCCTTCTCTGCTATGGTATTTTGCTATCGTGCCGTTATCGACAAAATAACTTTTTGTTAGTCATAAAACCTTTTGTGACTAACAGTTTCCAATAAAAGGAACTTTTGTTAAAATGACATTTTGGGATCACATGGAAGTTGACACTTGAACTTTAAATGGGTAAAAAAGAGACACAATGTGACAAATAAACCAAATAACTAGATCTTGAGCACCTACAACAATATTACTAATATACTCAAACGATCTGAAAAACAGTGCACTTTTAAATACATTTGGAGACATTCACCTGCTTCTAAACAAACACAAGTAGAGTTGTAAAGCAGAGCAATTATTAAACAGTGAGTTGCTTCAAAAGTTTTCAAAAAAACATAAACGATTTCATTCACTAAATTAAAAACAAAACTCAAATACCACAAATTAATCAAATTCCATTATTTCAAATCCAATAACAAAATCAAAAGTAAGTCAAGAGTGCACTTAAATTATTAAAAAGATTTGGAGACAGTCACCTGCTTCTAAACAAACAGGAGTAGAGTTGTAAAACAGAACAATTATAAAGCAGTGAGTTGCTTCAAATGTGTTTGAAGAAACATAAACGACTTCATTCACTAATTTAAAAACAAAACTCAAATACCACAGCATACTCAAATTCCATTCTTTCAAATCCATTAACGAAATAAAAAGTAAGTCAAGAGTGCACTTAAATTATTAAAAAGATTTGGAGACAGTCACCTGCTTCTAAACAAACAGGAGTAGAGTTGTAAAACAGAACAGTTATAAAGCAGTGAGTTGCTTCAAATGTTTACGAAGAAACATAAACGAAAGACATCAAGAGTGCCATAAATGTCATGAAACAAAATGAGTACTGTAACTGAGGCAGCTGTAGCTCCAGCAAGCTCCTTTCTTTCTTTACTCCAACCATCCCACAATGTACGATCAATTAGGGTTTTGTACCTGAAGCTGGGGTGGTAGATCCATAGTTTAAAAATGATTCTGTTAGACATGAGAGTGAAATTGCAAAACACAATAATAGAAACAAAAACATAGGAGAAAAAAACAAATGCATAATTTGCTAAAGTGCTGCCATGTCCCTCTCAAGAAATAAAGAAAATAGCTTGACCATGATGCCATAACTGCAAGCTTATATCATTAGTGACACAAGGGTTGTGTAATAAAAAAATTGATTATATATCAACATCATTATAAGGAATAGAGATAAAATAATTTCCAATATCTAAATCAGCGTAAAGTGCTTGATCTGGCGTGAAAAAATCCAGACCAAGAAGAATATACAACATACATTAATTTACAAAACAACCTCATTTATGGCTAAAAGTTAAAACATAGAAACAATCAAATTCAAAACAAGGCAATAAATCAGTGAGTTCAATATATTATAGGTAACAAAGTTTTGAAATAAATGAAATTAATACAAATACTGAATTTCCTTTTGGAAGGAACACCTTCAAGCTAAAAATCTTTAAAATGTCATCTTCTAGCTTCTAATAAATAAAAAACAAACAAATTTATTTGATTCAATGATTGTCAAACCTTTAACAATATCAACCAAAACCATCACATAGAAAAGATTGATGCCATCTATTAAAAATGTACATGAATTGACACAAATTCAAAAAGTATATTGTCTAGGAGGCACTTACTTTCAAAATGTCAGAAACCAAGCTTTCCACATGAACCTTGGCGGAGAACCACTCTACTTTATCGCTAATTCTAGTTCGCACTGCACTATTGTCTCTCAAGTTATATAGAATTGCTTGCCGTTCTTGCTTGTTAGCCAATATCAGTGTATCATCACGATCAGAAAGGTGCAATGGCAACCATTGAGAATATTGCAAGTCGACAAAGTCAAGATGCACACTCTGAAGATTCTGGTAACTAATCCTAAGCAGTTCAGTCCAAGACTCTTCAACTCCAAATTCTTCCATCTTCCATATGACAAGATCAGTTCTCTTATCGTCATGGGAAAAGCAAAGATAGTCCCTCAATATACATACAGATGGCTCAACAGGTGACTTTCCATCAAAAGCACTAGGAGGCATAAACCGTCTATATGTCTCTGTTCCCAAATCTAGTGAAACGATTACAAATTCTTCGGCATCAACACGCTTCCAACCATAAACACCATTAGAATGAAAGCTATCACGAAGAGCCAACCAATTAAGACTACCATTCAAATACACACCATCGTTCACACCAGGATCAGAATAGCGGAAAGGAAGAGGAACCGCAGGAAACCTTTGAATAGCTCTCCAAAGATTATTGCCCAAACTCATAACCAGTACATTACTCCTATTTCTAGCCTCATCCAAAATCAACAGCACAACTTTATAAGTATCCGAAGAAACATCATAACCAAATGCGAACTTGAAATGGGTATACAGCCCCAAAACATTATCACATATATACCCTAACTTCTGAGTCATTTTACCCATAGCAGGATTCCAGAAACGGAACCAGATATGCCTATAAGCACCGATCGAAGAAAAACCAAGCAAACAAAGCCATCCATTGCAAGAACCAATAACATATTGACATTCCTTATCCCGCAATCGATAATAAGGATCGCTCGGAAGAGTGATCAACCCGTTCTCAATTAAACCACGAACAGGGTATGGCACCACATTGTTATCCCCATCAATACCGGATTTACACAAAGACAATGTCAAATGAGCGTTTCGCGCAGATTGCTTCATGTGAAGTTTGATGAATCTCGGATCAGAAATCATCGA
>Ga0315913_1006555_pt1 | contig 14064 bp, 5 predicted proteins | sample MpolsnodulesMG_FD_207736 | JGI IMG/M metagenome (GOLD analysis project Ga0315913, IMG submission 207736) | Medicago polymorpha root nodule microbial communities from Los Angeles, California, United States - small nodules | ecosystem: Host-associated > Plants > Roots > Nodule | place: USA... | reverse complement strand
ATTGCATCTGAGGAAGGGTTGGTTGAAGGTGGGGCCTAAGGGTGTGGGTTTCGAAGGGTGGGGGTGTGTGTGAGGATGGTGGATGTTAGGTGGTGTGGTGGTGGTGTGTGGGGTGTGGAGGGGGGTTTTATGAGAATTTTTCCTTGGAATGTTAGGGGGTTGGGTGGGTTTGAGAAGAGGAGGGAGGTGTGGAAGTTAGTTTTGGAAAAAAAAAATCTTTTATTTTATGGTTACTAAAACAAAGTTATATGTTGTTGATGATTATTTGTGTTACTTTATTGGGGCAGTACACCGATTGGTTTTTCTTTTCGACCAGCACATCAGGTGATTTACTAACTTTTTGAGATAGTTTGAAGGTGGAGGTGTGGTGGACTAAGTCTTTAGACCACATTGTAGTGATTCATGGTCGTTTTAGCTAAAATGAGAAGGAGTTTGTTGTGGCTAATGTGTATGCTCCTTGTGATAATGAGGTTAAGCAGGTGTTGTGGAAATGTTTAACTGAGTGGGTAGGTAATCATGTTGGGGAAAATATTTGTATCTGCGGTGATTTCAATGTTGTTTTTAGGGTGGAAGAGAGGAAAAGTGTTGGGTTCTCATCTCGTTTTTCCGATTATGCTCCTTTTAATAAGTTTATTGATGCTAATGTGTTGGCTGGCCTTCCTTTCTATGGTCCCAAACTTAATTTGGTATATGGGAGATGGACATTCTATGAATACCTTGATAATTATTTTTTGTTTAAGGATTGGTGTTTTACTTAGCCGAATTGCATTCAGATAGTTGATACAAGGAGTATTGACTGATTGGTTTTACTATAGCACAGTGGTAAGTATACCGGTTTTATCAAACAAATTTTTCGATAAATTTGCATCGATAAATTTTTTGAACAAGTTGTTTATAAATTGTTTAAGTGGTTTGAATCAAAGTAAGTCGAATTAATATATAGATAGAGTTGTGCTGAGATTGAATTTTAGTAACTACTAGATCGCACACCTGTGCAAGGTACGGGTAAGTTAAGTGTTGCACGAGTGAGTTAAGTGAAAAATAATTTTGTTTGTGGAAATTGATTGGTGCTTACTCATTTAGTATACCAATCCAAAAAATTGAAGGAAGGCTATCATTTATTATATCAGTTCAAAAAAAATTTGAAGGAAGGCTATCATTCTTTTGAGAAAAAAAAATTATATACTACATGCTTAATTTAAAGAATATTTGATTAATATGCAACGAACTTCTTAAAGCAATTAAAATTTGCTAATCTCATTTTTCATACCATACATCAAAAAATTAAAATACCACACACAACCATCTCTTTAAGTTTGAACATTTGGTATATTTTACCTTATTAACTATAACTATAACAAAAAACTAAAACATAAAACCAAAAAGATTAGATGCAGCAACCATTTTTCTTTGAGAAGTCCAATAACTTCTTCTTTCAAGCCACCTTTTATGCATTGAGCTTCACTGGCAACAAAATTTTATGTCATTGCAAACGAAAAATAATAACCAAGTTAGCACACATTAAATTGCAAAGGTGAATCGATATTGAAACCAAAGATTACAAAATGGCTCCAATAACAAGGAAGAAATAAAAAGGTAACACCAGACCAAAACTAAGAACCTAAAACCTAACAATACAAAGAAAAAAATAGAACCTCCCTGTTACAAAAGCCACAAATCAACCGCTCCAAACCGTTATGTCTATGCACACAAAGCAACCACATAAACTGAAGCACCAAAAACTCCAGTGCGAACCACATCAATGCAATGAAATGCATAGAAACTGTGGTGAAAAAATTGTTGATGCACTCTAAATCATCCTTCACAGCAGAATCGTATCGAGTTACAGAATATAACCAAATCAAAGCACTCAATTAATCAAATCAAAGTGTTTAGAATAGGCAGGGGTCTTAGCCACCCTCCATATTAGGTAGCAATATATTAAAATCAGTTACATAGAAGTTGTGAGGGGTGAAATAACCATCATGAAAGATAAATGTCTTCTCTCTTTTAAAACCATCACATACATTTCTTATTGCAACTACTTGCAGTGCAAAGAATAGTTGTATTCTAAATAGGTATCAGAATAAAGAAAGAGTAACACAAATGGACACAACCAACAAAGTAATATAGTAAGGATTTCACACCGAAATTCAATCAAAATATTATAAAAGTTCTAGCTCTCTTGTACTTTTTTCATGCCATAGACACCAAACATACTGCATTTCATCTATTCCTTTCATTTGCAATGAACACCTTCCCTTGCTAATTTGACTTCTTTTATGCCTCGCTCGTAATAGCTACATTTTAAGTTAACCTAGCATAAGCTTCTCGTTGCTCTCCAATTTTATCATTGAACACTTTTCCAAACCCGCATTAACCATAATGATCCCATTCGGACGAGAAACACATTATATGACTGTTTTCACCATCAAATTTTATTATAACACTTATATTTTGAAATATTTTACTGAATAAAAAATTTCTATTGTAAATCTAATTAGAAGTTTAAATTCCATAGCAATCAAACACAATAACAACTAAATGTCCACTTAAAATTGATCAAGCAACAAATCCTTCTATTGACTACAAATGCCAAAATCCCAAAACAAAACCAGAGTATTAGTGGAGCAAAACTCTAGTTCTAGATTATTGAAAGAACCAATATATGGTGTCAAACTCAAATATCCGAAAATTGATACAGAAACAGAGGACGTACCTGTTTGGTTGTGCTTTTCGGTCGGTAGATGCATGTTTATGGATGGGTTCACCGCGACCTACATAAGCTCCAAACCAAAGCTTATGCAGCAACATGGTTTTTCACAGCAGAATTGATAAATGCAATGCTAAAGCAAGCATTCTATTGTGAGAGAAATGAAGGCATATTAGAAAATAGAAGATAAAATAAAGATGTTAGTAGATTTACTGGAGATGGGATAGATGAAATTGGGACTGATGAGAGAGAGAGAGAGAGAGCAGAATAAAAGAATCGTGCTTCTATCTTATGCCCTCAGGGCACATGTTAAGGAGCAATAAATAATTGATTATTTTATTGGGTCATGTTAACTTGTGCCCTTAGGGCACATGTTAAGCATTAATTTCGTTCCATTAACGGTAAGAATTTATTGAAAAAAGTTAATATTAAACATTTTGAGCAATAAATTGACACAATTTTCGATACATAATTCCTATTAGTGGAATTCTTCATATGTTCCCTAAGGATACAAGTTAACATTTCCTTATTTTGGAACATGTGATAATTGACTGATGCAATTAAATTTTCAAAAGGCATGATTCTAAAAACTGTTAAAACAAAACTACCCTGAGACAATACACGTGCGTGACCGCAAGTAATGTAAGGTAGACCTTTGGTCTTCCCCCCCTCTTAATTACCAAAGACATTTTTCCAGTAACGATAAACAAGGCTGAAATTTTATTTTATTTTTTTTGTTAAAAATTGGAAACAAGATGCACCTTATAACATATAAAAAACTTCAAAATAAATTAACAACTTCAATGATATAATTCAAATACAAATTATAAACTACCAACTTCAATGATATCATTCAAATACAAATTATATTAAAAAAGAAAATTAAATGTCTGAGAACAAACAAAAGAAATTAGTCCAAAACAGATCGATGGCCTTCATGCTTATATATATGTCATTAGCAAATTCCTTCCAAACTCATAAAAGTGTTTCTCCATGTTGTATTCCCAACAAATTCCTGTTATAGAAAAAACAAAAACAAGCTATATAATTTTAACTAACAAACTAGAAATCTAAACAATGTAATAAACAAATTGAAAAATAAAGTTGTACCTAAACTTTTGAAAGAAGAATTGGATTTAAATTTTCATCTTCACAAACTTTTTTCTTCTAGTTTTTGGTGTGAGCATAACACTGAATATTTTCTTTTAAAGGACATGTAGCAATATTATGTCCTACGCCCGTACATAATCCACAAGTGTTCATGCAATGCGAAAGCTCTTTTCCACCCATTAAGACGTCTCCGTTTGGGACAACCTTTTGGTTTGGACATTGGAGGACAACGAACATCATATTGTGAATGAGCTTCAATGTTGCAATCTATTGCTTGTTCCTCAAAGACAACATTAATTGGTTGGGGATCTAGTACATCATCGTCATGTGATGCTTGAATTTGCCATCGTGATGGAAAATAGTTAGAAGGGATTTAATGGCAATCTTTATGAAGAAAAATACTGAGAATGTGACGGAATAAAATTCGTAAAAACACAAAGTGCTTACAAGTACATGTAGCTATTTTACCATCCCAAAAGACCGTGTGTTTTATGCTATTAGCATCTTTATAATACCCCAACACAAACACATTACCATTTTCATGATGAATCAAATATTGGATGGACCTCTCGAACTCTGCTTGAAACTTCTGAAAAGCAAAATATGTGAGAACACTATGAGCTTGCATTTGCACAGGTGACATCAACTTCATATTCAACCTTTTGCACTTTTCTAACATTATATCATGCTCTTCTTTTTGCTTAATACCATCTAAGACAAATGCTTCTTTCTCACTAAGAAAAATTTGACCAACAAAAGGAATAATATTTTTCTCCATGTCTTCATCACTTTCTTCTAAAAACTCATTCATCTCAACATCTTGACTAGAAGGCATACAATTTTCTTTCTCATAAATTCCAATTTCATTAATTTCTAACACATCTCTTGCCACAATGCCAAGATCAAAATGTTCATCGATTGCCTCAGAATAACCATTTTCTAAAGTAAGTTCTTCTACTGGATATTGAACATTCAAATCAAATTTTGTATTATTGCTTCTCATATCTCTAGTACTAAATTCATTCATTATGTCATTTATCACCTACAAGTAAAAAAGAATAAAAAACACTATATTATAAATCTCTATAGAGAAGATAAACACATATTGTTGCATAATGCATTGAAGATAAACATAGTTTAGCAGAAGATAAACACATGTTGTCACATAATACATGGAAGATAAAAAAATTATATCATAATACATTGAAGAAATTAAATATACAAAGTTTGATATATAAAAGTACCAGATTGTGGTTTGAGTTTGAGCTACGTAGAGAAGATAAGCACAAATTTAGCACCACCCATTTCTAAAATATATTTAGTAGCAGAAAATATTAGACTGAAGGTATATATGTGCTGGAAGGCAAGTGGACTTGAGGGAAAATATGCCGAGGGAAAATTTTAAGAAGCCAAATGGTCATTTTATGTATTGGAATACATGACACTGTAAAATCTGCCGAGGGTAAATTTGTCTTAACGTTTTAAAGAGCATGCCTTTAGAAATATTAATTGCATAAGTTAATAATTACATGTTCCAAAATAAAGAAAGTGGGGTCATATGCCATTTATTGTTTCTTATCATGTGCCTTGAGGACACAAGATAACATTAGCCATAAAAGAAAAGGAAAATAACATTTATGGTGAATGGGAGTAATGATGCTTTGGCATTGACAACCAAGAAGTGGGAGTAGTGATAATAATAAGTGCTACTTGGGTACATGATTAGTTACTTAACGTGGCGAAATGTAAAGGTAATTAAATGCAGCTGCCTTTATTATTTCAGTAGGGTGTATAGAAATTGGTTGGGCCGAATTTGAATTTCAAATAAGGGATAAGGGAAATAAGGGATTAGGAGGAGAGTTGGGAGGGAACTTGCTAGGGTTTAAGCATGGCCCAATAAGTTTATAAAACTAGACTTTTGACCCCATGCTATCACATGGGTTTGTTATAGATTAATATCAATATATTTCTTACAACCTATACAGATAATGAAGCATAATTTAGCAATGGCTCAAAGAATCATAAATCTTTCCATCAACAATGTCTGAGATTTTTTTTATCTTTTGAGCGTTGGATCAAAATTCTTACAAAGAAAAATAAAATGTGTGTAGACAAAGGTCATGATGCATGTAAAAAAAGGTATACATTTGCTTGTCATTTGCGATAGTGAAGATGGTTTGATATCTAATATGGTCTAATGATTATAGACTTATGAGTTAATAATGGAAAAAATTACTAAGTCTAGGGATGTATATATAAGAAAGGTTTATAGAAAGCACCCCACACTGCCAAATTAGTATAGGCAAACATGTCCAAAACAACTCAATAAATGATGTTTGCTGGAGAAGTTGCAATTTATTGCACAAATAAATTAACTTGTCTAAAATTTATATGGACATCATCACATTGAGCACATAAACTATAGGCTAATACTCATTAATGAGTATAAATATGTAGTATATGCACTTATATCATGAACATTGTCACATTGAGCACACCAAAACACGTTTATCAATCAATGGCATAGCAAAGTAGAGAATCATAGGAACATATAGGCCTTCTTGAGCAACTAAATTTAATAATGAAGCATGCCATTTTCTTGCTAAAAGAGAAAAATGTGCAACAATATGATTGTTTATTTATGAAGAAACGTGAGACATTGGATCTTAGGCACACATAGCTTATCTAGAGCCACTAAATTAATTAATGAAATCATATAGTGGTTGAAATAGGGTGAAAAAATGTGCCATTTATCTAGAGCCACAGATTTAATTAATGAAGCTTAGTCTTAAAAACAACTTTGGAGTAGCTCAATGCAAAATTACGACTGAGGCAATTATACGACTCAAGAAGCAAGACCTGGGTTAATAATAGGAGGCACATAAAGAAACTCAACATTTAAGGTGATTAGTTGGGTGGTTAGGGTTGTAAGATTAGCGCCAAAATGCAATAGGTGGGGTTAGGGTTAGAGATTATGGACAAACAGACCACCTTAGATTAATATTAAGTAAGATAAGGAATTCCTCGTATATATGTTACAATAAATAAATATTTCTTCGAAAATATATAACCACTAAAAACAATATATTAACATTTGAAAAACAAATAGCCACTAAAAACAATATCTACATTAGAAAAATTCAAAGAGACTTTTAAAAATTGGAATAGGTTTCAAACTCACATACCATAGACCAATGTCGACAAAAAATTGAATGGAGAATGGTCATGTCACCGCATTTTTTTGAGTTTATAGATATTTAAAAATAAGAAATACTGAAGATTAATATTGTAGCGTTGTTGTACATCGAAGGTATGTGCTCTGACATCACAATCTTTATTTTTTCCAATGAGGCATAACATGTCAGACTTTTATAGATATTTTCTCCTTGATTAATTCTACCATAGTAGCCCACATAAAATCGACATTAAAAATGGTACACTCAAATATAAGTGTAACCTTCCCTACTTGATTTGAAACTATCGAATAGAATTTAGGCTATTATATACAAGTAAAAACTATTAAAACTGAGAGTATATTGTCAACCGAAATGACAAATTGAAGTAGAATGTTTTGTTTTTAATACTAATATTTCATTCCTAAGCAATTGAATATATTGATTTAATCAATTCAATGTTATTGACTCTCCATTATTGAAACGTTTTTTTCATTCTTTACCTTATGACATGATGAGCTCAATATGATTTTATTGCGAGTGAGAGGACAAAATTGCTAGACTGTGCACCTGTTCGACGCACAGGTAAAATATTTGTCAAACGTATCATTGTTTTTAATTGTTATAAATAAAATTACAATCTTAAATTAAATTTAAAATAATGTCCAATAAATTACTCATAAAAACAATATTAAGAATAGGATGTTAATGGGTGCCCTAATAAGGTAAAAGAAGTGAACAAAATTATTTTGGATAAGTAAAAGAAGTAATTTTGAATAAAAAAAGTGGTGTAATTTTTTGAAAAAAAGGTGGTATAATTATTACTTGACAAAGTACACAATTTATATTTTCAACACAAATTTTAATTTTATGGATCCTTAAAGCAATTGTTAGCAAAACCGTTAAAAATAATAGCAGTAACATATATGATTTGCTATAATGTCAATGTCATCGAATCATTCATACATATTAGTAAAATCATCTATTCATTCATTCAATAGTTTTTTCAAATGAACAATGGTTTTAATATCATTTAGAAAAAAAACCATTCATTCAATAGTTTGCACAAATGAACAATGGTTTCATTATCATTTAATGATGCATTAGTCTTCTCAACATCAATAAACAAAATATTTTACTTCCAGGGGATAAGGATCGACGACAAAATTACGAAAGATATTACTAAGAATGCATATTATAACACAAAATAAAAACATTGAAGCTTCAAATGTGCACTAATATTACCAAACATCAAATATAGCCAAAAAAATATCATTGCATTTGTCACTGAGACAACAAAAGACCTAAAGAGAGGAAACTAAACAACAAAAAATTTGCGAAAAAATCCAACCCTAACTATCATTAGAATATTGAATTAATCAGGAGAGAAAAAGATAAAAAAGGAAGATTATTTTGGATAGATTAGCAGTTTGTGAAGTAGAGACGATGAACATGAAGATTGGTTGTCAGTTTGAAAAAGATTAGAGTTTGATTAGGGTTGTATTAATTGTTGGAAAAAGGGAAATTCAAATTCAAAATTGGTAGCTAGAAAGTCACCAAGTATTGAGAGAGAAATGACTTTGAATACCGCATTAAATGCACACGTGAAACTTCTCAAGGAAGCTAGGTTAAGATGCTTAAGAGGGAAATTTAGCTTATGATTGGGGTTAAGCAAAAGCTTAACCTTATAAGCTTTTATAATAAGAAGATTTTCTCTTAATCAATTGTATACTTTTTATGCTTATGATATAACGACACCTTTTTCCAACGTACGTATCCGACTAAGGTTAACGAAAAAATATCTGATTGTTTCTATGGTATATGACAAAAAATTTATACATGAATATAGATCTACCTGCGATCTCCTGGGCGATAACACTTATACATAACCTTAAACATGTCCCTTAGATAGCCTGCCTTACTAGGTTCTAACGAAACCAAATGTCAATTGCGACACACAACATCAGCGACAAAGGATTAAGAAAAGATTTAGACTAAAATTTTATTGAAAACCTAAATCATATTAAACTAGTAACATTAAGAGTACTACATAAATTCCTAACTATTTAAATCCAATCCCAACACAAGAGAGAGTTTAGTTACCCATGGGTTGAATGACTAACAAAGGAGAGTTGTTGAATCTTGGAGAAGAATCAACAAGCTTGTTTCCAAGCTTCCTTAGCCCTCCAATTACTCCAACTACTCTCTACCTGTAACAGCCCAATTTTCGTTAGATTTTTTTTTATTTTTTTACGTGTGGTTACATATGCTCGTACGTGATTAATTGCCTTTTTGTGTATTTTGGTTGAGATTATTAGAATTCGGTGTTAGAAGGGTATTTTAGTCATTTTGGACATAGGGGGTATTTTGGTCTTTATGTGAGCAAGGGTAAATTAGTAATTTCACTGTGAGGCTTATTTTTAGAGTTTCAAGTGGGAACCATTATTTTTACTAAGTTACTAGTGTGTTGTAGTAATTAGTTAAGAGTCGGTAACTATTCGTTATTTTACCGTGAGAGGTTAGAAACGTTGTGAATTGGTTAATGAGTGTTTTGAGCCCATTAAGACATTTAGGGTTAAGCCCAATAGTGAGGAGCCTATTTAAACTCTAAGTTTTGAGGAAATTAGGTCACATAGAATCATTTCAACATTTCACACTTTTGAGAGAGGTAGAGAGAGAAAGGGCAAGAACAAGGGTTAGAGAGAAGAAACTTGGGAGAAGAAGAGAAGAGTAGAGATTCAAGAGGGTGGACCTAAAGTGAAGCCTAAGCTAAGTTTGTGAAGATTAGAGGTAAGGGGGCTAGTATTCTCTCATAATCTTTTAGTATAATCTCTTTTCTACATCAACCCATAAGTGCTTAATTGTGAAAAGTGATTATTGTGAATTTAATTGGTGAAATTCATGCTCTTATTTTGATGAAATGTTTGGGTATGTGAATTTGATGATAATTAAGTTGTTGATGATGAATTTGCATGCTTGAAATGTATATATGTGAATACTTTGTATTTTGCACAAAATTGGTGAAATATGATATTGTTGTTGTTGGATTGTTGATGAATTCAAGGTTAATTGATGTTGTTGTTGTTATGAGGTGTTGGTGTTGATGATTGATACCATGGGTATTCATAATTATGAAGTTGTGGTGTGAATTGAGTTGTTTTTGAAAGTTTTATGAAAAATGGGTAAATTGATGATTTGTGATGGAATGATGTTTCGGTTTCAAGTTTTGTATAGTTTTGATTGTCTTTTAAGTTTATAAATATATAGACAAACTTTGGGGACAAATTTGGGGTCAAGGGAATCAAAATTGGGGTTTTGGTGTGACACCCTAAATCCCAAAATACTTTACTTAATATTTGTAAAGTTTAAGTCACTTTGAATTGTTAAAATTTCATATTTTCAAAAACTTTTTCAAATAAGGACATCATAATTCATTCATACAATTCATAATAGATTATATAAAAAGCAAATAATAAGAAAATTGAGCTAAAATATAATAAATTAATCCCAACCTGATGCTACCTACCAGAGCAGACCATTTTCCCAAAATAATAGACGACACAAGACAAGTCTTCATAAGGGGTATGTACTGACTCCAGAGCTCATAACCTATAGAACTGCGATTTCACAAACGTAGGGCCAAGCCAACAAACACAAGCAACAAAGGGGTGAGTTTCAAGAACATGTAATAGTATAAAATAAATAAAAAGAACACGCAAGAAGATCAAATCTAAATACTGTCAATACTCAAATACCCACAACACATTTGATGAAATTTTTAAATGCGTCATAATTGATTATGTGGTTGGTGAGTTTGGTGAATTGTACACTTGGAGATATTTGGTGAATATGTGAAGATGTGTACTTGTTGATGTTTGTTGTTAATGGTGATACTTGTACATTTGATGATTTGAATTGATAGTGTTTATTTCGGTGAAAATAATGAAGTGTAATTTATGTGAATGTAATTTTATGATCTTTTGGTGATGATGACTTTCTTGCTTATGCTTTAACATGATGAATTGTATTTGTTGAGTTGATTAGGCTAAATGAAGAATAAGGCGAGTAATCCTTTCATTGATTGATGTTGATAAATGATGAGCTTATGTCAATGACTTGATTATAGATTGAATGTGCTTGTTATGCTATGTTAGAATTATGATAACATGATGTGTATGGATTGTGGGACAATATTCATGTGATGTTAATATTCTAAGAGGGATGGTTATGTATATGTGTCATGCATGAAATCCTTGAATGTTTATGATTGTTTATGTTTGATTACGGTTGATGTGAAGTTAATCCCTAGTGGTCTGTGATGGACCGCCTACTTATTTGTATGAATGGGTAGACGGCGTGCAGGATTCACTACAAGAAAATAGGCAAATTGCGACACTTCATCTGTGACCCTTAACTTGCAACTGCCTCAAAGTGCATTTTTGCAACAGTTGTTGCGGCTGTTTTGATGAACCGTCGCGAGTTTTCTTTGATAATTAATTAGAAGGCGCGTTATAATTTTCATTCCCGGCTTTACGAAAATTTCATTCCCCCCTTTCACTTTCCCAAAACCCAAATTTTTCTTTCTTCCCAAAACAAAAACAAAAAAACCTAAACCCCAACAAATCGGTGCTCATTCCCCCCTTTCTCAGAGATTCACAAAACCTAACCCCCAAAACCCCCAACATTTGATGCTCACTCAATCTCAGAACCTAACCCCAGCAATCGGTGCTCAAAAAACCTAAACCCCAACAATAGGTCTTCACTCAATCACTCAACTTGGACTCTGAACGATCGGTGCTCACTCACTCTCTCAATCGGTGCTCAAAAGGTGCTCAATCACTCTTTTCTTCTCCTCAATCGTGTTTGGAATTAGATTTTTCCTATTTTGGATTCAAATTTCATATGAAATACTACATATATAAGCTTATTGAAGCATAATATTACATATCAAGTTGAGATTTTACTGTTTTTCGGATAGTTTATTATTTTAGGTCAAAATGATTTTTTGATTTTTAAACCCATTTCGTTTTTTTTCTCTGGTTTATGTTTTTTTATCTTCATTGTTGTGTTCTTTTGTTTTATTTGACTGATTCAGTACTTGTATGTTGTGGTAAGAGTTTTTTGTTTCAAAAACTTTAACAGAGTTGTTGGTCTTCAAAAATGATTACACTTCATTGATGTATTCTTTTGTTTTATTTAAGTGAATCAGTACTCATATGTTGTGTTGAGAGTTTAAAGTTTCAATCTTGAAGATCATAGTTTCCTTAAAATAACATATACACTTCATTGTTGTGTTATTTTTTATTTATTTAAGTGAATCAGTACTCATATGTTGTGTTTAGAGTTTAAAGTTTCAAACTTGAAGATCATAGTACTCATATGTTGGCTTATAGTTACGATAGTAGAGGGGAATGTGTTATTTGGTAAGTAAGCCATAAAAATTTGAGCCTTTGACTTATATTTACTGCCACTTAAAAAGGAAATTGGACTCTGCATCAAGCTAACTAACTACAACTTTAGTTTTTGGTAAAAGTCATGTGTTGTAAGATTCATATTCATGTTTAACTTTATACTTTAACTTAGTGTATGATATGTTTATACTTTATACCCAGTTCTCTTTGAATTCTATTAGTCTTTTAATGTTTAGTAACTTAGAGAGTTATTGTTCTAGTAAAAAATAAAGGAAAATGATATTTAGTACGGGGGGTTTGGGTACGAATATTCACAGACGCGTGAATTGTTACTGTTTTCACGTGCTGCAATCTCTTTGTTCAGAAAACATACACACCGCACACTGCCTACACTCTTTAACCTTTTATTTGTGTGCGTCACTTTCACGACGGGCCTGTAGAGTTCACTGTAATTCGCAATTTGCAGAAAATCCATTCTATGACCTTTACAACCACCCATACTGCTGATGGAGAATCAACTATTAAGAGCAAGTTGTATCTTATTGTTTGGAAGAAGATTCTGAATTCAATTTAGGCATCAAGATTCTCACTTACATAGCTCAAATGATTTTTAAGTAGATAGCTCCTGTTAATGTTTTCTATGTTAACAAATGAAAATAAAAGTTGATTGAGGATTTTATAGATGAAACACAATGAGTTTCAAAGAGTCCACTTTCTTATCTTTCTGAGCAATTACTTGAATGTTTAACATGGAAATGATAGGAATTAGGAGTGGTTTACTTGAGTTCTTATTCATCGGTGGAAAAAACGAAGTAGACTTGAGAGATGACTTTTTTTATTTGTTTTTATATGAAGGGTTGTATTTTTATTTAATATTTATTTTTAATAAAAATCTGTAACTACACGTGGGAGAGGGAAATAATTAAGCTTGGCACGTGTATTCCACATTTGTCAAAATTCGCACTAGAAATTTCCGTATTACATAGCAGTCCTCAAAAATAAATCATAACAAAAATAATATTGAATAATTGTAAATCTCAATTTGTTAAAAAAATGCAGCTGCATATGTATCCCTCCCAATCTCTGTTAACTGAATTCTTTGTGAGTGCATATCATTGTGTTTGATTGGAAAAGCTGCCAACAGGTTTAGTACGAATGCTTATATGATTGATTTCATATGATGAGTTGGAGAAAAAGCTAGTTTATTATAGCCTTTGTGTGAGATTTCTAAAGCTTGAAAAATGTGTTGATTTTGTTTAACTGATCAATCTGGCATGTGCGAAAAAGGTTTTGAAAACTGTCATCAAAGAGAAATGGAGAATTGTTTTTTAAGTTATTTTGTGAGTTTTTTGCTGCTGATTGTTGAGTGCAGTTGTTTAGTATTTGCAATCACTTCAATTATAAAGCTAAAGATTCAATAACACAAATCAGAAGGAGAAATAAATGAAATGGGGTGATATGTATAGTTATTTAGAGAAATGAAAGTATAATTATTTTTACTTATTTCTGCCTTAAAATGGTTGTGACATGTGAGTTGTGAGTATAGGGAAGACATCAATTATGTGTATGGAGGTGATGAAGTTCATCTTCCAGTTTAAAGTCAACAACTACTTTGAATAACAACTTAATTTATTCGTGAGCACTAGGTTAGGAGGCA
>Ga0315913_1006554_pt1 | contig 14066 bp, 6 predicted proteins | sample MpolsnodulesMG_FD_207736 | JGI IMG/M metagenome (GOLD analysis project Ga0315913, IMG submission 207736) | Medicago polymorpha root nodule microbial communities from Los Angeles, California, United States - small nodules | ecosystem: Host-associated > Plants > Roots > Nodule | place: USA... | reverse complement strand
GCCTGGCCTGGCCTGTTTATGAAAAAGGTTAGGCTTAGGCTTTTGAAAAAGCCTATTTAAGTAAATAGGTCAGGCTTAGGCTATCAAAAAAGCCTACGAAGCCTGATAGGCCAGCCTATTCATGCATATTATTAAAATTTATTTTTTATTTATATTAAAATATAATTTATATTAAACATAAAAATCAAGAAAAAAAAACAAATAATAGACTTTTTAAATAGGCTTTGAGGCCTTATAGTGAAATAGGCTTTTAAAGCCTTATAGCAATAGACAAACCTTATAGTGAAATAGGCTTTGAGGCCAGTTTGGCCTATTTAGAAGTAGAGAAAATTGAATATTTTATGACTTTAATGTGAAGTAGGCATGTACATAGGCTTCTAGGTCAGGCCAGACTTTTAAATAGGCCAGGCCAGGCCAAAAAAATAGGCCTATGAAAGGTCATAGACCAGGCTTAGGCTTGCTAAAAATTTCGTAGGCCAAGCTCAGGCCTATCAAAGTCTGGTCTGGCCTGGCCTATTCCCATCCCTAGTGGATCCTTTCATCAAAATAAATAAACTTCATTAAGGTATCATTTGTGACTATCTCCAGCATACTCATTAGAGACATAAATAAATAAACGCAATGCTATTTCTTGCGAGGCTTTTTATCACGAACTAATATAGAACCAATCACATCCCATGCTTGCCCGCAAAACCGGGATAGTGGGGTAGTGGACTTTCAATTGTATAGAGTTAATAAGCCTTCGTGATGTTAGTGTTTCTCGTTACCTTAAGCATTTTCCATAAATAAAACAAACCCTCGGTAATTCATAACAATGATATTTAGATCATTCATTACTCTCCACCACACATTCAACTCTTTATTAACTCTCTCTTTTACTAATTTAATGGTTGATTAACTCATAAAGAAAGAAAGAAAAACAATAAAGAAGAGAGAGCATAAATGGTTGTGATTAGGACAAAATGGACGGCATAAAAGAAATGGTTAGAGATGATACAAAATGTTGGAACCACCTAAACAAATTCGGTAAATGGATAACAAAGAATTGAAATAGAATTGGTAAAACATTCATATCATAAGTTTTTATTTATCATATATAAACTTGATAATGAATGTAATACAAGACATGTTTCCCTGTGTAGCTGACAACTATGAAGTCATGCAAATAAATATAAAATCCAAAGTTTTCATATTAACTAAATATCACTCAATTAATAAAAAAATTGATTCATCTGTAAGATCGTGACGTGATTGCAATATTTTTTTGTTAATTGTAAATCTATTTGTTAATGTTACATGAATCACGAGGTACGCTCGCTCTGATCATAGTGAATTTACGAAACCCAACTCATCTAAACTTTTTTTTCTTCTATAAAAATATATATGTGATATTTTTTTCTAGAGGAATTTAATATGTGATACGAACGTTGCCTATTTTAACAGTCTACTTCGTAACGTTGGAAAAAATAAAATCTTAGACTATAGTATAGTATATAATTATAAACCTCTTTTGGGAAACCTTTAAACTTAGGATACAAAAAAGGAAAAAACTGATGACATGTCCTCACAATATGAATAATGTTTTCCTTATAAATTTTCATTTGACAAAAAAAAAAAAAAAATTCAACGGCATTCTCTTCAAGTGTTTGGGTATTTAACGAGACTAGCTTGCTCGTAATTTTTTAAGAGTACTTCACCGTTCCAATGATACTGTCCAAAGCAAAGTTAGGGTATAATAATACAAAATTTATTGCATAATTCTTTGACACTGAGATCTAAACAATAATTATGTAAAAATAATATATCTTTTCACATGCTTGTTTTGGGTGAACAGAATGTCAAAAAATCATGCATGAAGCTATACTTTATCATGCTCTTACTTTACTAGGAGTGCAACATTGGGCAAGCAAAGAGTAATCAACACGAAATTCATAGAAAAATCCATATTTTGCGACTCAATTGAAAACTAAGAATTGTGAAGAATAAAAGTATTGATGAAAAGAAAAGAGCAACTAGAAGTGAAAGAGAAATGAGCAATGAAATGAAAACAATAATCATGTTGGAACAATGGTAAAAATTAGTTAAAGAAATATTTTTTTGTCAACAAAGAGATTACATAGCTGAGTCGCGAACTAGGTTGCTATCTTTAAAACGTTTTGTGGCACTATCCAAAATTGTGTAAGCAGACTATCAACCACGATGCTCTTAGGATAAAACAACTCAGTTACAACTGTATCAGAGTCCTATTACACTATAGGATATGTTCTAAAAATACACCTTAAAATTTGGTGCTAAGATCACTCCAATATGGTATTGATACCACTCTATTATGGTACCAAGACCACTCTTATATGGTAATAGGACCACTCTAATATGGTGTTTCCATCACTCTAACCTCTAACTTCTCCAAGGGCATAAAACATAAAAATAGACTATATTCTTAATATCATTCTTATTTTTCCATATGGACACTTTATCTCGAAAGGGGTTATGATCTTAAGAATACTCTTATTTTCAAAGAGACGAAATTTACCGAAGGGACTATACTCTTAAGACCATTCTTAATTCCAAATGGACATTATTTCTCGAAGAGACTATGGTCTTAAGAACACTCTTCAAATCCAACAGAACAGAAAAATAGGGAGAAGAAAAGACTAGCTCGTCAACACAAGTTAAAGAGGGAGAAAAGAAAAAAGTTATTTGACAACTCAAGAGTACTTTTGGTTTCAGTAGAAGTGAGGGAGAGGAACTCAATTTATAGGTGAAGACCCAAATATAAGTCACAAATCCAATTGATAGGATTAGTTGACCGTTCGAAAAACAATAGCTTGATCTTGCCTTATAAATGGGCACTAATGACGAAAGTTGACTATAGGGAGGGCGCGCACATGCGTGGGATGAACATGTGTTAGCATGTGTCAAGCAGCTGACGCATGCAAATCACATATGTGGTGATGACGTGCACCGAAACAAAATATTAAGTTAAATCAAATTATTAATTAAATTAGTTCTAGTTAGAGCGGAACTGTGATGCATACATGCAACTTACATGAAAAAAATTCAGCGATCTTAACCTTGAAACCACATATGTGGGTAATGGAATTCTATTGCATATGTTGGAAATCACCCGTGATTTACGGTCAAGGATTACACATGCCCATAAAATGGATGTGGACCTTAAGAGAAGGATGGGGACAACCTGAGTTTACTCTAGCACCAAATGAGATGATGTTATTTTAGGGTATGGCGTGTGTTCCTAACGATGTAGAATGGAAGATATTAATTCTAGAAGAAGCTCCCTATCCTAAATTATACGATATTTTGGTCATTTCGTACAGATTAAAAAAATGTAATTAATGTTGTATAAGAAAGATAAATTATAAGTAATTTTACAAAATTATCCTTCATTAACGGTATAAGAAAGATAAATAAAAGAGTTGAAAAAAGTGAACGTAATAAATAGTTGATAGTATAGTAAAAAAAATTAACATTCAATGGTTCATTAATATTGTAAAACAACTTGTAATTTGAGACAATTTTTTTCTCAAATAACTTATAATTTGAGATGGAAGGTGAGACTATTTATCTATATTTTTGGTAACTTTAAGCAAAATAAACAACATTGGGCCAATTCATAAAAGAAAAACAAGTTGGATCGGAGCGGGTCAATACTTGACCCGATTTCAAGTTGGAACATATACATACCTTAAAAACCAACCTCGACGGCTACGTTTCACTTTTCAGATCTCTTTTTGCCTTTGCAGTTTCACTTCCAGTTTCATTTCAGGTCAGATTTCAATTCCTATTATTTTTAACCATTCATGTTAATTAACCTTGCTTATTCACTTGTATTATACTTAACTAACACTAATCAAAATCATTTTTCCTTTTTATGCAAATTTTTTCGATTAAAAATATTCAATAAAATGTGACCAATTTTGTAACCCTAGTTTTGATTCATTAATCAATTGATCCAATATTATATTAATTTAAGGTTATGTATTATTAACATTTTGCTGTGTTAGATTTTTATTGTAACATTTGGTTTTGTAAGATTTTAGGTTAAGATTATGGCGGAGGCAAAATCTGGATTGAGAAAGCCGGTGTTCACTAAGGTCGAACAGCTTCGACCGGGGACTAGTGGTCACACTCTGACTGTCAAGGTGGTGAATACTAAGATGGTGATGCAGAAGGGTCGTCCTGATGGTCCTCAACCTCGTCAGATGCGAATTGCTGAGAGTTTGGTTGGGGATGAGACTGGGATGATCATATTTACTGCGAGAAATGATCAAGGTATAAATGTTACTGCTTTCATTTTGTAGTGATGCCCGTTTGGTCTATACAATTGTTCTGAATTCGTGACTTTGATGTTATTTTTCTTAGGTTTTTATACACTAATATGTTTATGAGAAAATAGGATTACACATTCTCAGGGTAAAATAATTTTACACCGTCATCCAATAGTAATAATTGTGTATTTTGCCATATCACTCCACTACACCCCACTTCAGTGGTATTATGTGGAGAGGTAGTTGATTCTTATTGGATATCAATGTAATATTAATTTACGCTGACAGAGTATATTATGCTCTGTTTTTATTTATCTGGGCATATTACCGGTCAAACTTGTTTAAATGTCAATTATGTTGGTTTTTGTTGCATGGGTTCCTACATTCGTTGATTCCGGTTTTGTATTGTCCATACGATGGGGGAAAAATAACAATTAATAATCATAGTTAAAAACATGCTATAACAGACCTAAAGACCTATGAGTGTTTTCAAATCTAAACTTATCCTATCATCACTTAAGCACCAATGCTTGCTTATTAAGCACCAACTGAAGCACTTCAGTTGGCGCTTGCTTATTAAGCACCAGTTCTTAAAAAGAACCACCGATTGGTGCTGATTCCTGTTAAGTATTGATTTTGTGCATAACATCATAAGCATTTGTTGGGTCACCGTGCCAGAAAATAATAAAAGAGTAATTGTTGATGAAATTTAAGAATGTGGAATCACTCACTGAAATGTCAATTTGGTAAACTTTTTATGGTTTGGGTTGGAAATATGATGTGCCAAAGTTGTTAAGGGTATAAATGTGTGACGTGTAAGAATGAGACACCCATAAAATCCCCCAAAATTAAATATGTGGGGAGCTTGGTTGGAGATGCTATAGTACAACAACAACCATAGCCTTTTCCCACAAGTGATGCCATAATATCCCATGCAAACCATTTAAATGCAAAACCATAATTTGATTGGACTAATAGTTCCTGTCGACCTCGGCTCCATCTCTGACTACTGGACTTTTACCATTTGACTTATCATCCTTACTTGTGCTTGTAGTATTATTCTCCGGAACATGCTTAACTCTGCTGGGGTGAAACTCTTCCATCTTACCCAATTTTCTCTGTTATACGTTCATTCCAAATCATATCTTATTTGTTGATATATCTGTAAGTTTAAGCTTAACTGACCTTGCGGTGCCAGTGTCATATTTCCATGTTATTCAACTAGTTATACGGAATAATGTGTTAGAACTGGTATCTAAATCAATAGAATATTCTGAATTTACTAGAATATTATTGAGGAATTACTCTTGAAACAATGTTGGAGAGAGTAAGGATTATACACTTAATATTGTCACACACAACCTGCCTTGGCCGAAACTGCAGTTGGCAGTTTCTTAGAGCAGTTACACATTTTTATTATAACACAACTGACACGAAATTGAGAGCCTGCCCTCTCCAATTGAAGAAGCAATATTAGGATTTATTTCATAATTGTTAAGTTTCATGATATATATGTATATAAAACACAATTTGGTCTTGTACTAGTAAAATTAGACTTGAACTGGACCTGGAGTTAACAATAAGTATGTATTAGACCACTGGCTCATTTTTTTATTTTTTTTGTATTGGTTTAGTATTAACACATACCATATCTATCTGAAAGCATATTATTGAGAGCCTCCATGCTCTCTCTTCACCCCTTCCTACCAAAACCTTGTAGTCTCCACAGATGTGTCTTTTTTCCTTCGACTAGCTTTTGTTCTTTAGGAAATTTGCAATTCATGCCACACATCCTGGAAATTTGATTGAGTGCAACTCCAAATTTTGTCTGATGACTATATTTTTTCTTATTAATAAAATGACACCTTAGATTCTACTTTGTGTAAAACATGTGTTTATCCTTGCTTTAGTAATGTTTTCTTTGTGGTTTGTTCTCTATTCCCTGGAAAAGAATTCCATTTTTTATGAGAATCTGTTATCATCCTAAACTACTCGCAATCTTCTCTTTCTGGTCTGGTGCCGCGGCCCTGTTATTTGGCTTCCATAAAAGGGTATAGTTGAGTTTTTTCCGTTTCAATCAAATCAGTAACACTGCTCTGATATTTTTACGAGTAAAGTTATGAAGTAAAAGTGGAGAGTTTGTGTCAAAACATGTTTGTTGCTTGATTATTATCATATAAAAATAGTGGGTGCTCTAATAGGGATATGAACCCTTTATCAAAATCCAAACCCCCGACCCGTGTTATCGAATGGCGGTTATGGCAGTATGGCCTGGCAGATTTTGACCTCGCCGATATGGCAAATGGTGGCCAATATGGTGCTGTGCCATAAAGCGACCAAAATTGTGGAATTTTAGGCCTCGGCAAAAAACATTGCTCCCGACAACTGTCATACACACCATCTTTGCTGGTTGAGCTACTGCCAAAATTGCGGTTGAGCTATTGCCATACACAACTGTCAGCTAGACTCCAAAAATCACGACGACTGCTGGTTGTGGCACACACCTCCGACTTCGTTTCTGGTTTAGCACCTGGGTGTAGATCAGAATTCCACAACCTACCATTTTTGTTGAACTGCATAATCTATGTCAAATTTTAAAACAAACATGGAAACTTGTATGCGTAATCTATGACCGGCTGCAACCGGTACTAACAGGAGGTCCACCGAACCGATGGACCTGAGCCATATTTGGGGTGCCCAAAGATTGTAAGTTTTTTGGTCTCAATCAAATCAGTAACACTACTTTTAAAAAGTGAATTGGACTACTTGGTCTTACCGGTCCAACCATCAGACATACCCAATGATCTTGGTTTTACCGTATAACTTATTAAGAGGTAAATTCTTCATAAACTGGGATAACTTTGGGAAAAAGCCTTTGAAACTGTGCTTGGGTGTTCAGTAATTCTTATTGACAGAAGAATATTACTAGAATACACGAAATAAAGAAAGCTAATGTGAATTTTTTAACTTGAGGTTATGGCCATAAGCTTAAGACTAGGTTCTATTAAATGTCTACAACTCTACTATGACAGACATGAGGAATTTCAAATTACATAACACTGCAGGCACAAATGCAAACTTAGGTTCATCTGTGTTGTATTTGAAATTTATCGGAAAGAGAGCAAGAAAAATAATGTTGCCATGCATGAAATAGTGATGTGGCAGTTGTTTAACTTCAAGTAGCATCACTCTTCATTGTTTGTTTTTGAAATCTTACAGGGTTTGCTTTTTCAAATTCCAAAATGTTATATATGTAATTTGCAAGGACAAGTGTGTATTATGTTTTCTTTTAATGCTGTTATGTTATTATTTTTTAGTACCATTGTTATCTTTAAATTCATCTGACTTGATGTTGAGTTTGTAGCCTTTAGGGCAATGATCAATTGCCCCTTCTATCTTTTATATGGAATCATTGTGTTGATTTACATCTATCCGACTTGATGTTGAGTTTAATGATCAATTGCCACTTCTATCTTTTATATGGAATTATTGTGTTGATTTACATCCATGACGTTGTGAATTGTTGATTCATTACGGTAAGAAATGAATGAAATTCAGTATACTCATAGGTTAACGAAGAATAAGATTAGTTATGTTGTATGTAGACTATGTTCAGTTTTTGTGGTACACTTTTTTCATTAATTATTTTTATATGTAGTTTGCATTTGAAATACAAATATTGTTACAAGTTTTACTTTGCATATATAAAAAAAAGCTTAATTTTTCCCATATTCTTTGCTGCTCAATTTTATATTTGTTGTCTATAAATGAATTGATTTTTTTCTTCTTTAGCTCAGAATGCCATCCATGTTAAGTAAAATTGCTGAAAATGTTTATGTAAGTGTTAATCATTTTCTTGAATTTTTCTTTTATTCAGTCGATCTGCTGAAAGATGGCTCTACTATCATTTTGCGAAATGCAAAAATTGACATGTTTAAAGGATCAATGAGGCTTGCTGTGGACAAATGGGGCCGTGTTGAAGTAACAGATCCTGCTGATTTCACTGTTAAGGAAGACAACAACCTGTCCCTTATTGAATATGAACTTGTTAATGTTGTGGAGTAACTTGTTGGAAAAGTTTGCAACTTCTACTGTGTTATAATGGGAATAAAGCAAAATCCATCAACTAGGAATAGAGATTTGGAAGCAGTGGTACCAAGAATTATTTCTTCAAGTTGATTTTGTGGTTCTAATACAACTGAAAAAAAATGTGATGTGCATTGCTTTAAATGAAAGATAAGGGAATTGACTTCCAAATCTTGCTTTTTGTTTTGTTATCTTTAATTATGGATTTTGTGCATCTTTCGACCTTTAGATCTCATGTACTGGAATATATTATATGTGGATGACAAGCCTTTATACTTCATGTAATCCTTTTTTTGCTTTTAATACTCCCAATTATAACCAACTAAAGCGTAATATTTTTGTGCTTTCTCAGTGTGGTGTAAAAGTGTCTAAGTGGACACTTGAAACCATAATTAATAATAATATTAGAACCTCCAATGATTCATACCATAAAACAATGTATTTTAAAAATCTTCCTAGGTTCAATCAGCAAACAATTTTTTCATTAAAAAGGTTGCAGTTGCAGTCTTGCAGAGGAAAGAAGGGGACATTGTACTTTTCTCCTGAAATATATTTAAATGCAATCTCTATTTACTTGCCTCCTCAATTACACACCTCTATTATTATGAGACCATGGTAATTTAGAGTTCGGTCAAGATGCAATGATAACTTAGATTTCCGACTGATTAAACTATTAAAAGTTTATTAACCCAATTGCGTTGAAAATAGCAGTGTCTACATACAGAATGAGTGGCAGGGCATGCAATTTTTCCAACAAAAGAGTGGTGGGTGCATTTTCTTTAAGCATATCTCAGTGTATGCCAGTGCAAGTGATTAATTTCCCTAAAACTTTGTATTCAGAATGAAGGTTTTTTTTTTTTAACTTTGATTATGGTACAAGGTACAATATATGACACATCAGTTACCAGTTTGATGTAACGGAAAAAAATAAGTGTTTTTTTGGTGGTGACCTTGCATATATTATGCATTGTCCTTACTAACTGAGCTAAACTCACGTATGACAGGAAAAGAAAATTAGTGTTTGTAGCAACCTATCCTGTCCCTTGGCATTTTATGAGTTATTACGGATGAAAACTGGAAACCAATGTTCATTTTATGAGTTACAGCATAGCATGTCATTGATTACTTAGTTTGAATTAAAGGGAAGATACGTCCATTAATATTTTATCCTCTAAGGCTCTAACCCATAATAATTCATAATGTGACACTTTTGGTAGTGGAATTCAAGTTTTCAACTACCAAAAACCAGCACATGAGTGCTTGACAATACAAAATGTGAGGCCCGCAGCACTTCAAAGCACATGTGTTAATCATGATTGCCTTATGGTTTGGGCAAGGGAAGTTGTTGGTCATGCTATTCATTATTTATTATTCATCAACACTTCAATTTATAATGGTACTATTGGTGAACTTCCCTAACAAACTTTTGGGATTGAGGTGTATGCAAAATTATGATCTCTTTTGTACATTGTCACTAAATAAATACCATTAATTAATTGCAACAAACATTTGATTTACAATCAAGGAGGTGAGTGTGTGAGTGAAATGTAGATTAATTATGCAATGTTGCATGAATTTGTAAAGCCTTCTATAATACTTAGGTCTCAAATATAAGAAAAAAATTTATTTTTTAGTTTCATTGAATAAATGATGTATCTGATTTATATTATAAACTAGATACATCATTTATTGAATTAACTTTTAAAAACAAATATTTTATTATATTTGATATCGAAAGGAATATTTTTTATTTATTTTTTTCCGTAAAGACTACGAGTGGAAGTAGTCAAAGTATGTGGATAACTCGTTAGGCTGATAATTAAGTTTACAATTAACGTAATGTTTCCCTTTCCAAAAAAAATTAACTCAATGTTTCAAAAGTGGGAGCCTCAAGTTGAGAGTCATGGAATCCAAGATAAAACACAATTTAGATTCTTAACTCTCCTTTTCTGGACTCTACAATACTACATTACAATTTAAGAACCTTCCACTGATTTTTAATAGTCTTAATTGGATGTTTGATCCTTATATTTATTTTAGTTTTTAAGTTGGTCCCTTATGTTTTAAATGTTTTAAGTTGGTCCCTTACATTTTAAAAGTTTCAAGTTGGTCCAAAACGTTACTCCCGTTGGAATAAGTTAGTCCCTTCAGTCACATAACGGTTAAAGATTCGGGTTGACAATATGGGTGATGGAACTTAACTTATTTAGAAAATTAGTTATAAAACATTATTTTAGTTTTTTGGTTTTATTAAACTCAATATCATGTCACGGAATGGACTAACTTATTCCAATATGAGTAACGTTTTGGACCAACTTGAAACTTTTAAAACGAAAGGGACCAACTTGAAACTTTCAAAATATAAGGGACCAAATTGAAAACTAAAATAAGCATAAGGGATCCAACATGCAATTAAGCCTTTTTAATATAATAATAGGATATAGTTTGTGCTCTTAGCTTGCTTTTACCGGGACTAAGTACATGTTTGGTTTTGTGGTAAATTTGACAAAATCAGCGAACCATTGTTGCAAAGATACATAGTGCAATAACTCATCATAATATCAATGAATTAACCGTGATTCCAAACATGCACTAAATTGTCCCGCTAATATTAGAAAAAAACAAAAAAAAATAAGTAAGCACCGGTCTAGTAGTCTAATAGTAGAACAATTCTTACAATCACCACAACAACGATCTTCTATTATCAAATGTATAAGAATTCTTACATACAAAAACTTGTATAAGAATATGCATTGAAGATAATATAAGGTTCTTATACATGTATGTGGGGACAAGAACAATGTCTCACTAAGTTCAAGTAGAGAGATTCAGGGTGGAGTACGTTTGGTATGACATGAGTATGTTAAAATTACGGTGATCTACCATAATTTTGCAAAAACTATAAAGTGTAGTTTTTAAAAAATATGATAAGTTATCGTGATTCTGACATAACCATCTACCTTCGTAGCAAAGTGAATATAATTGAAATTTTTTAATAGACATGGTCTAAGCTCTAAGGTTTTCTTTAGATTTTTTCATTACATATATCAGTTTTATTTTTTAGACATTTTTCTTGGGTGAATAATTATATATATTTTTTCAAATATTTAATAATATATCGAATATACAATAAATATTAGACAATAATTCAAACTATGGAATATCTCATCCTATGTAACAATTGTTAAAACCCCCATTTTTTTTGTACGAAAAATCCCAAATTTAATGTGGTTTTTTCAATACAAAAAATTTACACAATATCAAAATGACTATTTTCTAAATAGTTAATTATTTAATTATGTGGTTTTGTCATTTATAATTTATCGTATTTTAATCTTAGATTTTTCGTTTTAACATATTTAATTATTTATTTGCTTTCGATATATGTATTGTGAGTTGTGGCTTTCAAATCAACTTCTAACAAACCGTCCTTATATTTTTCGATATTATCAGCTCTATAACACATTAACACTATTTCTTTAACAAAAAAAAAAAAAAACACATTATCACTATGTTTCTAACTTAAAAACTTTTTGTATGGACTAGCTCAAACTCTTATCTTAAAGGTGCATATGTAATAGAGAAATGATATTTGCACAAATATTATGTGACAACTTTTGTGATAACTTTTTTTTTCATACTCACATTATATTTTTGTTTTTTCTCTCTATTGTTTTGGTTTCCGTGCCAATACCTACTTTTCTTTGAAAATTTATAGTTGTCCTAAAGGTTGTCACATAAATGGTTGTTCAAATAACACACCTCTATCTAATAACCGGTTACTTTAATTTTCAAAAACAAAGGGTGAGTATGTTCAAAGATAAATTTGTTTAAATGAAATCAAGTGATCACGTTTAAATGGTGAACAAACTCTAGTTAAGGCCAAATTTTTCTAGAGAGCCACAATAATACAATATGAATCCTAAACAATTTTTGATAAGACAACACAAAATATATTCCTTTTAAAATTTTAAGTTCGATTCTCCTTGATGTCAATTTCATAAGTTATAGTTTGACTTCTTAAAAAAATACTTTAATTACTTCGATTTCTTAATTATCAAAGTTTCTTTTCTCTAAGAATTGGATAGTTATAATGAAGAAGTTAAATTGTTTCAATGGGATAAGACGAGTTTCAAAGATTGGATCCAAAACCCAATCCAATTAGATATAAACTTGGTTACTGATTCAACACCCCTGGAAACCATATTCCATTCATCCACACAATACTTTCTACCATAAAATAACTTAGTTGTACACAGCAAAGCAAATAATCACAAACTATTGGATTATGGTTTTCAATACCTATAATGTGGGATATATAGTTGGGTTCCACACATTTATATCACCATATATTGTCTTCCTTTAAGTGGCCCACAGGCTCATAACAAAATGATAAAAGCAAGGGAAATATGATAAATTATATTTGACGAAGATTAAAGAGCAATGTATGGTGATAAAACAAGGTCATAACTCACACGAGGGACAAAGATTACGAATGATCAACGTCACAAAGTTACAATACAACTATAACTAAAAGGGGTAATGTCGGTGAGAGGCTACTCTTAGTGTAGCTGCTATAACTAGATTTTTTAATTAATATTTTAACTATTTATTGTAAAAAGAGATAATTTAAAGAAATAAAAAATATAATTGTTAGGATTATCATAGCAAAACTCTAGCAGTCTTATTAGGGATTTACTTCTAACAAAACTAAGAGCATAATTATCGGGTGTATCATTTGCATTAGGAGCAACCGTTGTCGATATAGACACCACTAATTGATATATTTTAGGTGGAAACATATACGGTACTTGTGAGGTGTACCGCTACTCTTCCTTCATAATTTTATAAATAAACGATCATTTTTTGTGTAATAAATAGCTATTTGTCAATATTTATATTTTATAGAACATCATTTTATAAGAAAAAACATCATTGCATTGTTTATAAAAATTATTGTAATTTTTTTTACATAATATCGTAAAAAATAATCAATGTTCTCAATTATGAGTGATAAAAATTCAAAAAAAATAAATTTATTTCGTTGACACTTTTGATGAATAAGATTTAGTTATTACTTGTTCCCACATCTTACCGCTAAGCTTCAAACAGTTATTACTAATGGTCGGTGGCAGCTTCTTCCTTCTATTCTTGAATACCCTTTGGTGACAGACAACATTGTGAAAATTACGCTCCCTATCACCCCTTTGACAGATAAGTGTGCTTGGTTATATTCTCCGGACGGCAATCTCTCTGCTAAGCTGGCTTTCCAATTTCTCCATCCGCCCCCGGCCAGCCTTGATTGGGCTTCAATCATATGGCGTCCCTGCATTCCTCCATCACACTCCTTTGTTTTTTGGCGTCTTATGCTGTCCAAGCTCCCCACGGATGAAAATTTGCAAAAGCGTGGGTGCACTTTGGTTTCTATTTGCGGTTTGTGCTACAAGCATGCTGAATCTTCTTCACACCTATTCCTCTCATGCGATTTTGCGGTGGCTGTTTGGCGGTGCTTGGGTCTGAAGCTTAACCATTCTCTGCACTTGCCTTCTGTTCTGTCCTTGGTCAGCAACATCCCTGTTCGCTGCAGTTCTCAGATGAAAGACGTCATGGTGGCTGCAATTGTGCACGCGGTATACTGTATTTGGCTCTCTCGGAATGCAATGAGATTCAGGTCGGTCCCCCCCTCCCTTC
>Ga0315913_1006553_pt1 | contig 14067 bp, 7 predicted proteins | sample MpolsnodulesMG_FD_207736 | JGI IMG/M metagenome (GOLD analysis project Ga0315913, IMG submission 207736) | Medicago polymorpha root nodule microbial communities from Los Angeles, California, United States - small nodules | ecosystem: Host-associated > Plants > Roots > Nodule | place: USA... | reverse complement strand
CTAGTATTTGTGAGCTTTTCGCAGGATAACTTGCAAACCAAGTAATCAAAGTGCCTAAAATGTACAGTCTATTTAACTCCTTTTTGACACTTATCAGATACATTAAAATTACACATGAAATTTCAACTGAACAAATTATACCATTGCATAGTCTCATACATCTGATGAAAAGTACTAACTGATGAGTACAAACCATAAATTGTATTTGAATACAAATGCACTAACTGGAGAGTACAAATCAGTAGTATACTCGTTAAATGTAAAATTCTTGTTTGAGTAATATTACACTAACTAACGAGTATACGATACATAAGGAAATACAACTGATAGCATAATATGAGACAATATGTGCTTAGTCATCCAACTTTCTTCTGCTTACCCTTGTCAAGATCAACCTGTTTATCTGAAATAAAATAAATGGATTAGGGTGAGACATGATGTCTCAGTGAGTTCTACCTATCCTAGACTATATGCAATCTCGAGGAACGTATGATCGCCGCCTATCTGTACATTATAAACTTATTTTAGGATTTACTGTTATGTTGTGCATAACTTAGCGATTGGGGGAGATCTAGGATCACGAGATGTATACTATCATAAGTCTTGTCATATTCATATTTTCATAATTATGTTAGAAAGTTAGCATTGAACAAACATCATTATATGAGTTCATTTTATGGAATGGATTCGAGTGGAGTAAACCCAAACACATCCCCATAACATACCAAGGAAAATTCCTATTGTATCATGCTAACATCGGACTCCTCTTGTCGTCGTGCGGGCCATCCTTACGGAAAGTGTCCCATCCCACTGGCGTGAATCTTTGTGTCCCACTGGCGTGGACAACAAAAGACATGACTTATTTGTTTTATACTTGTTGTTGTGTGGATTTTCTATCTGAGAAAATCCCACCAGCCTAACCTGGGCCTTCTATGGGACACAACTTATCTGAATTATTTTCTAAGTCAAAATTAATCATAAACATGTCATAATGCAATCCCTTAAACATCAGTCAGTATCCTACCCCAAGATTAATTATCAACATTTCATATAATCTTTAATAAATCTCTCTTGCAATGCATTAGGTGTTAATCTTATGTTTAACTTGATTCACCATTTAAATAAGTCATCCAGGTTAAAAGATAAGTCTGTACTTAATTCATATGAAACAGAAACAAGAAAAGTGATTTGAAATGAATTTTTAAGATTTTAGCAGGGTTTAATCGGCTACAAACTTCGTGTAATCGATTACCTAAGTCAAAAATCAGTTTTTAAGCTTTTCATAATCACTTTTCCAAGCCCAATACTTATACAAACCTTCCTTTCAATCCAGAGGACACAAACATACGTATTTTATGGCTTCGGCAAATCAATTATAAACATAAAACAACACATGTTTGAAGGGAACTAACATACATCGATTAATCTAAGTAATTGTTAGCTCACTCAAAAATAATCTTAAACTACTCAAGAGGTGGGTTCAACAACTAAAGGAACTCATCTAAATAATCTAGCAACTTGAAAATAGCTTATGCTTCCAGCTTCCACTTAAGCTTCAATCTTCCCTTACACTACTTGATGCTAGCAAATCAATTATGTGACTTCTTTTTCAATCGATTTCAATGCTTCCATGTATTTCCATAGAGTGGTTGCTCCAACTCTCCTAAACTCATTCATGTCTTCTTCTATTTGTTCCTTTTGAGTCTATCGTCCTTAACAGTTCAATTCGAGCATTGTATCTACCGAAGTTGTACCATGAACATTCTATCCACATTAGTGCAGATTTTTAATTCAAAAACTGAAACTTGTAACTCAGTTTTCTCAGTCATAGGATAACTAATTTAAGTCATTCCAAAACTTATTTCGTGTTAAATTTTGTCTACTTTCTAATGCTTCAAGCCTCATTGGATTTAGCTTATTTTGAGATTATGAAGAAAAAAAACGTATGCAAATGATTAAGATTTTATGTTAATTCATAAGATCTTACTAACGAAAATTGTATATTCATAAGTTGTTTTTTCATAAACTACCTTAATAAACTTATAAATAATACATTAATGCTTATTTATTTGCATAAGTTGTTTTCCATAAGCTCTAAAATAAGACAATCCAAACAGACCCCAAGTCTCATTCCAAAATGAATCATGTACAAGAAGTTATGACAGTTTTACCAACAACAGGTCCATACAAATTTTCTGGTTGAATCAATTAGGGGTTTATCTTTCATTCCATTTGCAATGACAACTCCACTAACTCCAAAATTTAATTTTAGTTCCTTTTTACTATAATTGAAACTTAAATCGAGAAACTCACCTTGTCATTTACAAATGAACCACTAATTGTTCAACAAGAGTTCCAATTTCTTCAATCCTCTTGCAACCCTTCTTGTCTCTTTGAAATTCCTTTTGTTTCAGCCCCTAACATTCCATACAATCACCATTAAGCCATGGTTATCCCTTTGTATCAGTTGAATCCAACATTGGTACAAAATGGAGGGTTAGGAAAAGGAGGGAAAAAGAGGGGAGAGTGATTTCTTCTACTTACCCTTGTCTCCAAATACTTCCAATGAGTTAAATTGACATGGATCATTCCACATGCAAGGTTGGTTTGGGAGAGAGAGAATTGAAAAAATGGAGGTTTTGGATAGAAATGGGAAAGGGCTCTTGTGATTTTGGGCAAATTTCTTCGTTTACGTGGTCAAAATAACAGTTTTTAACTCTTATCAGAATGTCTCGAGTACTCGTAGAATCAACAAGACCTTCTCCATTATTTATTAGAATTGGGTTGTCACACCTTACTAATTATGTGAACAACTCTCATTCAAATGGAAAGTTGGATATGTAAAAGATACAATATTGATTGCCTGAAACTAAAACTATCCATTTGAATTTTTATCCGCCTCCATATATAGGCATCATAGAAATAGTCATTATCAAGTCTTGAATGAATTGTATGCATTGGAGGATTATCCAGGGTTGCAGAAAAGCAAAACAAAAACTATACATATAATTAAATTCAGGAAGACAATATGATATTAGCAAGTCGCCATGCTCGGGGTGCCTAGGCCATTCTCGGGGTGCATGTGCCTCGGAACTAAGCTGCCTCCAGGCGTCCTAAGCACCATTTCATGTGCCTGGAGCATGAAGCTACAAGGTATATGCTCCAGGCGCCTACATCCAGCCCCTGGGTGCATGTGCTTGTGTTCTAGGTGCTGAAATGTCTATTTCTACGCCTGTTTAGGTGTTTGCTTCTATGTAAGTTGTCTTGGAACTTTGGAACATAATTCCTCCCCTGGTAAAGTCTTCTGAGGCCTTTTGAATCTTCATTCTTCATCTTCTCAAGGACCACATAAATCTAAAGATGTCTTTGTTTTGCCGATTTGCATGATTTCTTCGTGAATTACATCAAAAACACCATAAAATTGCTATGATTCGGGAAGAACATAATTACATAATGAAATATAGAAAACATTACAAATATCCTGAAATCATAGGCAATTTCTCTAATACTCCTCTGTTTTGCTGGTAAAACCTACTGAAAACGACTGAAAAACATGTTAAGAATAACGTAAGATGACTTGTCATCACTAACCAAGTAAATTCGTATAAAAGTGTAGCTCAATCCAGACAGGAATTACAAACATTTTAAACCCCAAAAGTGGATCAAACATCTAATCATAGGTCCACATACTTCTGTATGGACCGATCGTTGAGACGATGTCTAGAGGTTATGAAAATGGGTTAGGGCATGGCCTGCCGGAAAGGGTCTTAGGGAGCAACTATACCGGTGTAGAAGGGTTGGCAGCGGTCATGATAAAACAATAGGAACCCCCGGAGAGGGCATCTAAATTGGTTTAGGGCGCGTTAGACGTTGATCCAACCTCGACAATTTCTTTACGGCCCCCAAGACTGCATCCTTGGACACTATAAAAAAAAACCTTATTTCCGCCTTATATAAAAATATATTGTGTTTTAGTGTAATATTACTTCTTAATTTTACCCTCCAATAAATTACTTATTTATTTACCGTTTTATCATTTCTTGCCAATAAAATACTTATTTATTTACCGTTTTATCATTTCTTGCCAATAAAAACATAAAGACAGACATTTTTTTTCTTTAAACATTAGTGTTCGTCTTGATGCTAGTAATCATATATAATAAATGGAAGCTTCAAAGGCTAAATATATTATTTTGTTAGGGAAAATAATAAAATATATTATTAACTATAAAATGATATATTTTAAAAAAAATTCTTATAGTTTTTCCATGACTAAAAACGATTAAAAACTCATTAATAATAATTGAAAGTAAAATTGATATTCATTTACCTTAAAAAGGTTTGTTTCCATATTTAAAAATGAAATTATATATAACCGAATCTTAAATAATACTTCCTCTGGTCTCAATTATAAGCAACATTTCACTTTTTAGATTCATTGAATAAATGATGTATGTGGTCTATAATTGAGACTACATACATCATTTATTCAATGTATCTAAAAAATAAATTAAAAATTATTTATAATCGAAACTGGAAGTAGTATATAATTTGGAGTGGGTCTAGCATAAGAGACTAGCCTTCTACAACATGAAATATTAAGATTTGAGTCCTCGTAGATAAGTGCCCTAAATTATTGATCGGTTGTACCTTGAATAATATTGCTTCTCATGGAACTGTAGAGAGTCTGTCAGCAATGAAATAAATGATTAAATAAATTATAATTTATATTGAAGAAAACATTATTTTATTGAATTTATACATTAAATTTAAAAATTATTTGACGAAGAATTTGTTTAAACATTATTTTATTGAATTTATATTTTAAATTAAAAAAATTAGTTGACTAAAAATTTGTTTTAAGTAATTTTATAATTGTAAAAAGATTTTATTTTCAATATAAAAAATAAATTATAATCATATAATTAAGTTTGAATTAAACTTATTAGATACTTTAAAAATTAATTAAATATTATAGACTTTAGTTGACTCATATAAAAAAATAACATTAATGATAAAAGAATATTATTTGACTCATATAAAATTAAATTTTAAAAATATTGACCATAATAATCAGTATTGACCTTAATTTTTAGGATTAAACTAAACTAGCCCACTCAAATTTGAAAGGAGGAGTATTGAACCTAAGATATTGAGGAAGAGCGCAAACTCCAAAGTTCCAAGTTAATACCACCATCCCAACTCAAGTGGGTTAATATTGACCTTAATTAACCATGATTTTTTTCTATCTTATTTTATTTAATAATAAATTTGACCATGCTTTAGTAAAAAAAAAAAACATTGACCATACTATACCTTGTATTATTTTTTATTTTTCAAAATTAAACTCCTTTTTTATTTTATTTTTTAACTATCATTAAATATTGTATTTTTTTTAAGGAAACAGTTAGACCGTGTAATATTGATATTATTTTAAAATATAGTATTCATTAATAGGATTATCTTTAATTTTTTATTAAATACTAAAGTTAATAAAATAATATAGGTATTGCTCTTTTTTTTAAGAGACTAGCGGTGAAAACAAATATTGCTCTCTATAAAAGCTGGAATGCATTTTCAAACACAAAGCAAATCAAAAAAGTTGATTCCTCCTCCTTTTCCTTGCAATTACATTGCAAAGCCATGACTAGGAAGAAAGTGAAAATCGCCTTTATTTTCAATGATTCAACAAGAAAGGAGACCTACAAGAGGAGGAAGAAAGGTATCGTCAAGAAGGTGAGAGAACTCACTATTCTTTGTGGTATTCCAGCATGTGCTATAATTTCCGATCCTTTTGATTCGGAAACAGAGGTGTGGCCAAATCTAAAGGAAGCGAAACAGATGATTGAGAGGTATCAGAACTCATATATGAAAGATGAGAGAAAAAATGTGAACCAAGAAAGTTTCCTTTTGCAAAGGATTACTAAAGCTAAGGAACAACTAAGAATGCAAAGACACGACAATCATGAGAATGAGCTGAACATTCTTATGTTTTGGTACCTGCAAAACAACAAGCTGCCAGATGATGTAACCGTTTCTGATTTGAAAGACTTGGATAAGTTAATTGAAAAAAATATGAAGGAAATTGATGACAAGATTGCTTCACTTAGTTTATCAAACTGATGGTTTCTAAAGTTTATGTTGTCATTTTTATTGATGTTATTTCAATTGGAAAATTCTAATAAAAAATAAACTTGTCAAAATAAAAGTAATTATATATCTCTAGTTTTTCTCTTGTTCTATTTTGTGTGCTTCGATGCTTTATCTGACATCATCAATTTTTCTTGTTGATAAAGAACTAATCCTGAATCAGTTCTAGAATTAGGTAGGACATTGATCTTCTATTTCATTTAAAGTTATCACTTTCATTTCAAACTAAGTGAAAATCTTAGAAGAATTTAGGTGGCTTCTAAGGGGAGTGAGCAATCAAGTCTCTCACCGCCATCGGTGTACTTTAAATACTTTTAATAGTATATCATAAGATATGTTAAAGGGTCTAGGTTTGTTGAAAGAAAGAAAAAGAGCAAAACCTATGCCTTGACCCCACCAATTCAATCCCCTCCACCTCTGTTTTTTCTTCAACAAAACCTTCCATGTTAGATAGTGTGGTTCATCGTCGATTCTACTGTGAGAGAGAATATAAACTCATCAAGAGGAGGGATATTAAGAACGTTGGATGTAGATTTATGCAAAGAAAGCCATGGAAAACTCTTACTTATATGAATTGGATAAGACCATTGTTTAGGTTACAAAATGATGGTTTGGGTGTATGAATTCTTATCATGTTTCTCTCCAACATATAAAAATCGGTTTTATTGTACTTAACTTCTGCCTTCAAATTTTCCAATTACATCAAATTCTTAGATTTAGGGATTTGGATCTATTTCTTCAAAATAATTTACGATTATTGTTGAACCAAGATGGGTTTTAGAACAAAATCTCTAATGCTTTGATGATAACAATGTATAGAAGAACAATTGAGTACTTTAAAGTAAGTTTAAGTGAGCATAACCATAGAATTAAATTATCACTTTGAAGTCATCATTTTGACCCTAAAACACAATGCTATGAACAAAGAAGAACATCTTTGTTGCTCAAGATAATTAAGCTCTTATGACAAAGCTCTGATATGAAGAGGGTCAATGAAAATAAATGTTCTGATCAAGTATTTATCAAGTTGTGAAGATGAAGTTCTGATCTAAAGTCAATGGTCAATGTTATGATGAACATCTGACCCACTTTTGTCTTCTTCTGAAGAAAAGTCACTGCCCATAGGACAATAGTACTTTTTGTCCTTGATGAATTAAAAGAAGACACGTTGCAAGAGCAGACAAATCTCTGTAAGAGACAAAGTGGATGTAACTTATCATTTCCAAAGAAATAAAGGATTACATACAGGCCTATCTATATATGTGCGAAAATACAAAGAATATGAAGGATTCTAGATGCTAAATGTTATGTGGCACAACTGATTTGAGTTAAAAGATTAAACGAGGGAAGGAGTTAAAAATTCATGGTTCAAGTCTTTTCATGAAGAAAACTATGTTTGCGTAGCAACCTTTTCAGAAACGGATCCCTACAAAAGATAATATGGTAAGGTGTGGAGTCATTCATCAGAATATGAATGTGTCTGCGGAGAACTATGGCACTACAGAAAATGTGAATCACTTGGCTTTAGATTGTGACTTCTTTGGTACTCTTTGGTTTCTTCTTCGCCAACGGATGGGTGTTCTTTTAGTGAATCCTCCAACTCTAATTGATCATTTGCATATATTCCCGCGCATTGGATAGGTTTCCAAAATTATCAAGGAACTATATGCAAGTGGTGCGCCTTGCTTGTGTCTGGGTAATTGAAAAAGAGGGGATAAAATGTTGTTTTAAGTACAAGGAAGAGTCGGTCTCTCTTTTGTTTGACAGGGTTAACTTATTATCGTTATGGTGCGATAATCATTTTAAGAAACAATTTTGAGCTTTTAACTTTCATTGGTTGTCAGTTAATCCTTTCTACTTGGCGTGATAATCATTTTTCTAACTTTTGCTTTTTGTACGTTATTATCACTGTAAAACTGTTGTTCTCTGAGTTCTTCCTCTGCACTCCTCTTGCTAAGGGGTCTTTTTTGGTGGTTTATAAATGTTATTTTGGCTTGTTTAAAAAAGGAAAAACTAACAAAAACAATTTTTTTTTGACAAAAACAATTAATATATTAACATTTATCATTCAAAAAACATATAAAGGATTCTAGAATATTCGTGTGATGAAAATGGTATTTGGATTTTGAATCAATATAACAAACGCATATAGCATCTATAGACACGTTATTTTATTTTATTTTTACAACATCTATAACATCAAAATTGTTGTTGACACATATGATAGGGCTGAAAAACACATGTAAAAGACGAAAATGCCTCTGCGACAATTAACTACCGAAGTAAGGAACCGACTGCAGTTAACTTCCGAAGTTCCTTCGGCAGTTAACTGCCGACGAAAAAAGGAAAGTAAAACACCCTCGGCACTTAAGTGCCGAAGAACTCATCAATATTTTTTAATAAAATGAATCTCACGTTCGGTATCACATTGTAGGGGACGTGTAAGGTGGGATGAGGCTAACATTGGAGAAATTGAGGGAAACAAACCTGGGAGGCAGAAAATTACTGAGCCTAAAACTCCATATCATCCTATGATTGATGACTGTATGTAAAGAACATAACGTAAACTTCATGTTTCCATTGCTTTATATTCATGCATGAGTATGGCTTTATATACCTACAAATAATAGTATGATATTACTTAAACAGGGAAGGGTTATTTTACTTTAAATTTTAACTATAGTTAATAATTATAATAGTCCTCTTATTCTTGTGCTAGAATTTAGTTTGTCTTTGACATCTGATATTGCTGTTTGGTTTTAAAAAAAATTGGTGATTTCTTCGGCACTTAAGTGCCGAGGTTTTTTTTTTTTTTTTTTCCTTTTTTTGTCGGCAGTTAACTGCTGAAGGAACTTCGGGAGTTAACTGCAGCCGGTTCCTTACTTCGGTAGTTAACTGCCGTAGGGGCATTTTCGTCTTTTATATGTGTTTTTCAGTCCTATCATATGTGTCAACAACAATTTTCCTATAACATTAGCTGAATGGGGAAACTATTTGATGTATATATCTGATGAGGATGGGGATGATGAGCTTTCTTGTATGCATGTATATTTTATGGGAATTACTTTTCCCACCCTATGGCCTTCTCTTGCGCCCTGTAAAATTTTCAAAAATGCCCTTGTGCACTCCGGATTCTAAAATCCGGATTCATGTTTACTATTTCAGATTTTATAATCCGGACAATTCTTATGTATAATATCAGCCATCAGACTCTCTCACATTTCAGCAGTTTTGAGTTTTGCTTTTAAAAACAACAAAAAAACTAAGTAAAAAAATGCTAAAAACCTGTCAAATAAAACCATAAAAATATAAAAATAGCACCAAAATATTCTAAAAATCAAATAAAACTAATGCAAAAATTTTTGGATTTTTCTGAAAATATGAAGAAAAAAAAATGAAAAATGGGTCTAAGCGATGGAATTTTGGATTTTGAGGGACGGAGTCCCGTAAGAAGTCTCTTCTAAGGGAGTCATGGTCCTTGAATTTTTTATGATTTTCTGGGGAAGTTTCGGAGCAATCTGATCAAGTAGACCGAAAACCCGATTTTTGACTAAGAACAGGTAACAATCACCCAAAATAGAAGGATGTGAGTTAAGAAGATTAATATTGTCCATAAAATGGTTATCCATGTTACAAACATGTTTAGAATTTGTGCTGATACAGTTCGGATTATATAATCCGAACTGTTTTACCTTGAAAAGGGTGTTTAGGGGGTTTCTGGATTATGTAATCCGGAAACATCATGTAACGCGCCCTATTTTTTGAAGTTTCCGGATTACAAAGTCCAGAAAAATCCGTTACTCATTTTTTCACCCTTTAACAAAAGAAAACACTATTCCAAATTATAAAATCCGAAAACTCAAGGATATTTTTGGAAAAAATAGGCCGCGTGAGGAAACCCAGAGGGTGGAAAAAGTAAATCCCATATTTTATTTGGCCAAATATTTGATGATCAAATGTACTCAGTCAGCAAGAAATTCATACTTACACTTTTTTTCTTTTTGAAAGAATTTGATATGTTCAACAAAAAAAGTCCTAGTTCTAGAAGGATATACGTGATGCTTAAGAATATCAAAAGTCAATGTTTCAAAATTTTATTATGCTTTAAAAAGTCAATGTCTAAATTCAAACGTAAAATATCTTTATGAAACAAATTAATACATATTATACTTTTCTCTTTGAATTATAAGTAGAGACTAATGAGTTTAAAAAATTATGTATTTGACTCACAATATATATCAAATACAATAACTTTTGTTGCCCGGTTTATCTCTTATAAAAATGATGAGAGAGTAGAAATTAATTTGAGTGGTTATCGTATAACAATGATATTAAACTTTATAAATAACAAAAATAAGCTACTTAGGCTTATTAGATAATCAATCTATTTGAATAAATACCAATTTTTGTTTAAGTTACTTAGGCTTTGAACGGTAAAAATAGCGTGGATGTGAGAAAAATAAAAGAAGGGGGTTGAATAGTGTTAGTTTTTTCTTCCTTTTAAACTAAGTTCAATGTTCAGAGTCTGATAAAGTTCAGAATCTGAAACAGAGTTCAGAGTCTAAGTGCAACGGATAAGTAAAGAGATAGAGAGAAGAGAAAGACACAAACCAATTATATAGGTTCCTTCCACAATCCGAAAGTAGTCCTGTCCCCCTTGCACTTCCAAGGAGAGTTCACTAAATCAATATCTAATTACAAATGCTCAAGCACAAAAGCAAGAAACTTCAAAATGCTTAAGCACAAAAGCAAGAGACTTCCTATGTTCAAGCACAAAAGCAATAGACTTCCTATGTTCAAGCACAAAAGCAATAGACTTCTAAACAAACAAAATTACACAGAAAAATGTTTGAGGTTGAACACTTGATATACAATCAGTGATGTTCACAATATAAATCAGATAGAGACTCTTAAGACTCTAGAACTTTTAAGATATGAAAGTTGATAAGAAATTCTAAGTGAACTTTGATGTGCAACAATTTCAGGAGAGGTTTGACACTTGTAAATTGTTGGTGAGTCTCTCTATCTCAATCTTCAAGTCTTCACTCCTTTATATAGAGGTGTGAAAGATATGTTGATGATTGTCAGCACATCGAAATAGTCGTTGTGAAGCTTGATCATGTCTAATGATTTGTTGCCATATTTGGTTAATGTCCTAGGAGAGAACAATTTGAAAACCATTCCTTGTATAGTGAATTAACCAGCGTAGACACAGTTGTTGCTTGTACTATTGTAGACATGAAGAGTGTAGTAGTGGTTGTACAATTGTAATATGTCCTTTTTTTTTTTTTGCGCTCTTCAGTGGATAAACATTCAATGCCTTCTAATTCCTATGAAATAGTCGTTGCTCCAGTTTTTTATTCCTTCTACAGTCATGTGTCTTCAGACTAACAACTTTAACTAACTGCAGCTTCCATTCTTTAGACTCTGATGAACTTCAGATGCTTGATGACGTCAGCTTCTGAGGGTCTTCAGACGACTCTGGCTTGCAACTTAAGTTTCCTTTGTAAATTCTTTTGCTCTCTTTTGTTCTTTCAGAACCAATACTTGTATATATCACTTATAAATTTTTGTCTATGGTCCTGCACACTTGAAAAAATATTAGCATATCTAATTGACTTTTTTTAATATTTTGTTATCATCAAAACTTAAGGTGGTAATGTTAAAAACGTTTTGTTCCAACATAGCGGATATCTAATAAGTTAGATAATAGCTTATAACATATGACTTATAACTAATAACTTATATTCGATTGTTTATAATTGATAGTTGATAAGTTAATTAAAGTGTTTGAAAAAATTAACAGCTCAAATAATCGATAAATGTAAAAGACATATATGTGGTAAAGTTAGCAATTCAAATTAACGGTTAATTTAATTTATTTTTTTTAGAAGTACTTAATCTTTTTTTAGAGAAGGGACACTTAATTTAATCTTGTCACGCCTAACAAATAGGTGTAAAATATGCATTTAAGTGCTTGCCCATGATCTCTTGAAGTCAAGTAAAGCAATATACTCCATCAGCTTCTTTTTATGTGGTAGTGAAATTTTTTTAGAGAAAAAATAAACTTTTATACATATGTCGTTTTCAAATTCTATGTCAACTAATAAAAAGTAGGCTAAAGTGCACTTTTTCCCCCTAATTTTCAAAATCTTGCAATTTTGGTTCCCTAAGTACAAAAACCACAATGTTGACCCCCTAAGATTTAGTCTCATTGCATATTTCATTCTTTTGGTCTATTTTGACCCAGTCCACGTTGATATGGCACACGCTGTCAGGCCACGTCGATATATACTGTTTTTTTATTTATTTTTTTAGCCACGCCGGAAATTACTGGAATTTAGAAAGAAAAAAAAAAATATGTTAAGGGTTTGGCACGTGAGAGCTTCAACGGTAATATACTAGGGTTTAAAAAGCCCCAATTTTTTCCCCAAAATCCATTGTTCCTCCATTGTTCTTCTTGCTTTCTTCTTCCTTTCTTCTATCGGTTCATTCTTTCTTGTTCCTTCCTTTCTTCTTCTTCTTCTATCGATTTATTCTTTTCTTCTTCTTTTTCTTGTGTCTATTTCCTTGTTATCCTTCCCTTTCGAATTTCAGTTCATCATCTTTTCCTCTTCTTTCGATTTTGCAGAAAAAAATGGGTGAACCATATTCATCATCTTCAACCATGAGTGGGTCATCATGTCTGGGCAAAACGAAGTTGGTATGTTACTGTGGCGTTGACTCCCCTCTAGTAACAGCTTGGACTAACGAAAACCCAGGAAGGAGGTTCCATGGATGTGGGAAATATTGGCAGAGAAGAAAGTGCAGTTTTTTTCGTTGGTTCGATCCATAAGTTCCTCAAAGGCAGAAGAAAATAATTAGAGGCCTGTTAATGAAGAATGATGCATTGAAGAATAAGGAAAAAAGGCTTGTGTTGACTATTATAATTTTAGGAATGTTGTTGTTTGTTAGTGTGTTGGTGATTTTCATTAAGCTTGGATAAATTATGTATTAATGTTACATTGCTATTATGTAATCAAAACTTATGTACTGTTAAGCTTGGATAAGTTATGTATTGATGTTACATTGCTATTATGTAATCAAAACTTATGTAATGTTATTATGATGTAAGAAATGAATTGAAAACTTATGAATTGAGTTTGAATGACTATTGTCCTATTAAAGTTATGTATGTTGGAATGATGTAAACATATGTTCAATGTTGCTATAATGTAATGACTATTGTCCTATTAAAGTTATGTGATGTTTTGAAAGACTGTTGTCAATCAAAAACCAGCAATGTACATACCAATTGAAAGAGAACTTACCATAATGTAACCACAAAACAGATATTGACATTAACATAGCAAAATACTTGATAATTAGATTACTTGACATTACAGAGTACTTAACATCACTAAAAGATAATTAAGAGTACTTCAGAGTACTTAAATTTAGAGTACATCACCAAAAGATAATTAAGAGTACTTTAGAGTACCTAACCTAAACATAAGCAAAATATAATTAGGAGTACTTGACATTACATTACATCACCAAAATATAATCAAAAGTAACATCAGTCTCATCATGATCCTTCATAGCTTAAGTCTTGTTCACTGACTGTTGTGTCCCAATATTTCCAACCTCATCAATCGTCCTTTTAACCCCTGTGGTTCTAAACTTTCTAGGCACAAACAATGAAACCTCACCAACAACAATATTGGCACCTCTGCTTGTTCCAGATGGGTTGCTTATAGTAACATTAACAACATTGGATGCAACTACAGGGGCAGAAGGTCCAGCAGCTTGAGTCTTGTTGACTGAAGTTGCAGCAGCTTGAGTATCGTTGTTTGCAACAGTCTTGTTAAGTGAAGTTGTAACAGGTTCAGTGGCTTTCTTTGCAGCAGGAGTTTCTGTCTTTTTCTTGCTTGGTTT
>Ga0315913_1006551_pt1 | contig 14069 bp, 8 predicted proteins | sample MpolsnodulesMG_FD_207736 | JGI IMG/M metagenome (GOLD analysis project Ga0315913, IMG submission 207736) | Medicago polymorpha root nodule microbial communities from Los Angeles, California, United States - small nodules | ecosystem: Host-associated > Plants > Roots > Nodule | place: USA... | reverse complement strand
GAAGCAAGGAGTGAAAGTATTGGTCTCATGACTGCAAGTATCAATATTTCATTGCAAGAAGAAAAGAAAAAGAAAAAAAACAAAGTGCGAGTCTCATGTTTTAATGAGTAAATCACCAATTCGTCGATTTATACTGTAAGAGTCAAACATTTATCACCTTTAAATTTGATAACATGCAGAAAAGACCCTGATTTAGAATGACCTCAGACAACTTGGTCATCATGATAACTTGTAAGGACTAGTTTGACGGTAAGTGATATTATTCAAGGACTAATTTGCTAGCAAGGAACATAGTCTATGGACTAATATGTTAGTAAATGATGTAATTTAAGGAGCAATATGATGCTGAATGATATAACCAAAAACACTAATATGTTAGAAGTGATATTATAATTCAGGAATTAAAGTTGACATCAAATTAGATGCCAGTCAATAGAAGGATAAAATTGTGACGCTATTGAAACATAGTATTTTTTTTGGCTATTTGCAAATTTCAACAGGATACAATGTATTTGAAAAACCTGTAAGTGGTCTTTTGATATTTAGAGAGTTCTAATTAGGGGTAGGAACAACTTAGAGCATTAGACAAGAGTTTGCGATATACTAGTCCAGTCAAAACTTTTTCAAAAATAGAGAAAACTTATTTATTTTTATTTTTTTTAAAACTAGAAAGGCTAACAAATGGTCTTAACACATTGATTAAGTAATTAAAAATGGTAACTTTTATAGTTGAGTAATTACTATTATTCATATATTTTTAAGATAAATTTTATTATTATGAATCTTTAAAGGGTCATGCTAACCGTACCTCCGGAGCACTAGTTAAGAAGTCAAATATAATAATATTTGTATTAAATGCTTAAATAATAAGGTAAAAAGGGTAATATTTGCATTTAAAGTTGTATAATCAGTGCATTAAATGTTTCTTCTATTAGCTTAAAATTTCTTCTTTTGACTTTCTTAACCGGTGCCCGAAAACACTGGTTATCATTACCCTTCTTTAAATAATGCATTTAAGACATCACTTGTTAGTTAGCACCCTTACTAGAAATATATAGGCTTAATTGCACTTTTCCCCCCTATCTTTTGTCAATCGTGCGATTTTGCACCTCATGTATTTAAACGAGCGATTTTGCACCCTATCATTTTCCCCCTTTCTGATTTGAAGGCCCCCTATGTGTTTTAGTGATGATGTGTCTAATTTTGATGACGTGTCTTTATTTAATTTTTTACATGTGTGTAAGTGATAATTTTAAAAAACAAAAAATGAATTTTGGAAATTAAAAAATGAATTTTTTCCCCCTTTTCCCCTTTCTTATCTTGTTGGTTACTCTGTTTGAGTTTTCTTCTTTCAATCTTGGTTTTGTACAGAAAACACAAATAAATGAAGAGAAAGAGATGGAGTGAATTCTAAGTTGGGAAGAGACCGAAACTCTACCGGCACAGTGGTGATGAGATTCGAGAACCGGTGAATGGAGAGGGAGAGAGAAACGAGAGAATAGTCGACGAGAGGACAGTTGAGGCGGAGGAGAGGAGTGTCATGACGGAGGATGCAAGGAGGATGGATCAGCGGGGTGATGACGGAGAGAAATTAGGAGGGCGGAGGAGATAGGGAGAGAGAGAAGACAAAGTGTGGAGGAGGTTTCATTGTTTCTATGTTTTGTTAATTTTTTTTATGAGTTCCCACAAAAAGAGGCCATGTAAAAAAAAAGACCTAATGGAAGGGGAGGAGAGAAGGGATGCACGGCCGACGGAGGATACGGCGAGGATGTGGTGACGATGATGGCCATTGTGAAACACTGAAGAAAGAGGAAGGAGTGGGTTACATGAGAGAGAAACCGATTCCCATTTTTTGTTTTTTAAAATTCTATTTTTTAATTTCCAAAATTCATTTTTTGTTTTTTAAAATTATCATTTACACACATGTCAAAAATTAAATGAAGACACATCATCAAAATCAAACACATCATCACTAAAACACATGGGAGGTCTTCAAACCAGAAAGGGGGAAAAGGATAGGGTGCAAAATCGCTCGTTTAAAAATATGGGGTGCAAAATCACACAATTGGCAAAAGATAGAAGGCAAAAGTGCAATTAAGCCAAATATATATTATCAAACTATTTTGTTTGAGGGAATACACTCAGCCATTTTTTCTAGAAGTCAAACATTTTAATATGTCATGTTAAATATAAAATATTAGTTTGGGTTAATTTGACTTCTTAAAAAAATTCAATAAGTCCATAAGTCTTAACTCAATTGAAAAATGTCGAAATTGTTAAGTTGAATGTCATAACTGAGTTCAAACAATCAACCAAAAAACAAATTTCAATAAACGGTAAGGGTAAATAGTCATTTTTGTTCTTGAATATATAATAAATTGTCACAACAATCTTTCGGTGTATCAAAATTTCAAAATAATTAGTCTTTAATTATGTACTTCCTTAGTAAAAATAGTTAGTCTTTAACATTAAAATTGTCTTTTGATGCTGAAAATAAATCTTTTTTTATAGAGACTGATCTAGCAATAAACACATACGATGAATACGACAAAGATATTAAAACATTAAAATTGTCTTTTGATGCTGAAATAAATCTTTTTTTATAGAGATCGATGTAGCAATAAATGCATACGACGAATACGACAAATATATTAAAACATTTGTGTTTATTTTGAGGTAGACTATTTTAAAAGGCTTAATAGCAGTTTTAGCCCTCTAACTTTTTCAAAGTTGCGATTTTGACACCCTAAAAAAAACTACAAAACGGCCCCTAAGTTTTGCATCTGTGGCAGTTTTAGCCCCCGATGCCAATTTTGATCGGTCTACGCTGACGTGAAACCCTAAGTGAAGTGCCACGTGCTATCTTTTTTACCAAAAATTAATCACCAAAACTACTACAGTTGCAAAACTTAGGAGATAGTTTTCTCATCAGATTAGCCAATTGGTAAGTTTGAACAAAAAAAATTGTTATTATTTGTTAACGCTCAACATCGCAACTGAACCACTACTCATGGGAGCACTGGAATATTCATATTCATCAGGTTCCATTTGTATCTCTCTCCCGATTTTTGTATTTCATATAAAATTTAATTTAATTACCAAATAACACCTTTGATTCTGTTCTTATTCGTTTAAGGTCTTTCTTGTAGAATGGATTCACCTCCTCTAAACTGAACAATCCACTTTTTAGTGTAAAGTGACTAATATCAAAGTTGTGTCCCGCTGTTGGGAATGTGTCCAACACCGACACATCTGATTACATTAAATTTTATCATTTTCTAAAAAATTAATAAAAGTTAGAACTATTGCCCTTCCTCTTGAGTTGATTTGCCTTCTTGCTGCTTACATTTATCTAAAGTTAGAAATCATGATTTTATCGATACTCACTTTGGCTCTCTAACAACTCAGTCAGTAATTGTTGTTGTTGATTACTTTTAAATGTTAATATTCGTATATTATATGTTCATCCTTTCAGACTCTGATTTTACATTATTTCTTTTTGTTTTTCTTCTTGTTGTCAGTTGGATAATTGGAGTCCATGGAATCACACCAATTAATTGTCAACCAAAATGTAAGCTTTGGGTTTTAATACTGTATCACTGTAGTTTTTGACTATTAATGCATATATCAAAATAACAAGTAAATATAAATTGTTAATTGATATGATTCCATGGACTTGTCTTTGTTTATGATCAAAGAACATAAACAAACACCATATTTGAAAACCTCTTTATAAATACAACATGTCTTTTTCTGAGGTTGAAATAGTCAATATTAACCCTTGAGTTCATGAGCCAGACACGCAACAGAACCCTGTGAACCACCCCACCGCTGGTATATTCATCTCCACCGTCTACCACCTTCAGGTTCCTTCTCTCTCTTCATAGCGTTTCTGTTTGTGTTTTTAGGTGAATAAATAAAAGCTTAGTATTTGTTGTGCTTTGATTGAATTCAAAGGCCTTGGAAGAAATAGTTGAGATCTTCCAAGGAAAAACGATAGGTAACATCATCCTGTTGTAGCCAAATCAATTAACAATGGAAAGAATGATTTTATACGATATCAGAGTTTTCTATTTTATATAAAAATTTAATTACTAAAAGACAGCTTAGTTTGGGCTTTCATTATGTTCTTTGTTCGAGAATTATACATTTTTGGTATGCTTTCTAGGTATAAGGTTAGTTAATTAGCTTTCTTAGTATGATAAAACCATTGTCCGTTATGAATAGATATATGTAGGTTTGTTTAGTTTTTTCTTTGATTATCACAATCAATGAAATCCTCTCAAGGCTTTTTCACACGGAAATTCTCAATCTATTTCAGAGCGTGTTGATCGAACAAGTTAATGTGATAACGGCTCAACAGTCAATTTTGTCTCAGCAATAGAAGCCACAACAACTTTTATGAGGCAGCAGGCAAATGCAACCAACATGGAACACACTCAGATGCTCGGGCCACAGGATAATGTTCGTTGTTTGCAGCAATCACATAGGTTTCTTGCACATCAGAATAATCTTTCCAACTTGCGACGAGACATGCACCGGGTTCCTTACTTCAATAATCGGGTGATCTCGATCAACAAAAGCAGTTACATCAATCACAAAGACCCCTTCTAGAAACTTTGTCAAGTAAGTAAATTTAGATCTACACAACTTTTGTGTTGTTTTATCTTTAATCAATTGAAATTATAGCTCCAGAGGTAGTCATATTTTTTGGGTCCTACCTACCACATTGGATCATTTAGGGTTAGATTTGTAGGTTGTGAAAGCGTAAAGTTTTTAAGGTCGATGTTGAGTCAGTCCCAGGGAAAAAACGAAGCAAAGAAAAAGATGATCTACGGCCTCTAATAAAACAAAGGTCAGAAATTAATGTTACAAATCAGAATCTTAAAACACTTAAAGTAACATTTTAGTTAATTGCAAGGACTGAACAGCAAATGCAATTTACCAAAATAGGTCAAGGGTTGGACAGGAATATGTAAGAGAAAAAATCATTATAGGGTAGAACGGCGCCCTCTTCGAAACTGAATCGGAGGCGGGCAGGTCAAAATTGAGGCATAGATAAAACAGCAGTCTAAAGTTTCAGATCAATTAGGACAGCGTTCCAGCATATAACAGGGTTTTGATCAATGTCGACGACGTCAGGTTAGTTTCAATTGGGATAGCATATCATAGGGTTTTGATACATGAAGCAGGGACACTCCTCGGATTAGGCGTGTCTCGGTGTCCGACACGTGTCGTGTCTGACACCGACACGACACGACACCGACACTTGTAATTACACTGAATTATGTAATTTTCTCAAATTATTAGCGGTGTCGGCATGTCAGTGTCCATGTCGTGTTTGGTGTTCGTGTCCGTATCCGTGCTTCATAGGTTTTGATAGATCGTGAACCTTGATTTTTGCACTTTTGTTTCTTTAAATCCTGATAATCATCTTATTTCATTTAAAGAAAAATTGAGACGGTTGTCTTCTTCGTTTCCATTTATCGATTGTTTATCCTTCAATTTTTTGCCATCTTAATGCTTTTGGGAATATGTGATATCCCAGTTGTACTGTTTATCATAATATATCTGTTGTAGGTTCTCTGGATTCAACAGCACGATCTGGACAGCCAAGTGGGGGTGATTGGCAAGAAGAAGTGAATCAAATGGTAATATGCTACTTTCTCATCTTTATTTCTTCGGTAAATAGGGTTGAACAAAACTAAATTGTCAAACAAATGAGTTCTGTGCCAAGAATTATCTTATAGCAGGAACATGGAATTCTCACTAGTTAAGGACTAAAATGGAGATGAATCCATACTTTTTGGTTTTTATGTGGATAATTCTTATCCTTAATGTAAAGATGAATCTATACTGACTTTTTTCATTTTGGTTTTCTGTAGTGAATTTTATACTATGTTTTTTATCCTTTAATAGTTACTAGCATCAAGAAAGACTTGTTTTAATTATTAAATTGACTCTTTGCTAATATAGATGATATTGCTTTGACGAGTTTTAAAGTTTTCAAGGGTAGCCAAATGCATAGTTTCATCTTCCCAATTTCAGCATGAAATTGAAATTTGTAATTTATGACGCTTTACAAATGGAAATATTTATTTTACTTATTGTGCCACTTAATACAAAAAATAATACGGATATTATTGCGTGAGAAGTTTCATGCTTTCTAATGCATTCTTTATTTGGTTTTGATGATTTTAACAATAGATCAAAGCTATGAAAGAGAGCTCCTTCCTGGAGCTCAATGAGATGTATCAGAAAATTGCAACAAAACTTTCTCTCTCCCATCGTTGCATGTTCGTTCATTGTTTTTAGATTAACAAACCTTGTTGATTTCGCTCACAAAATAAATAAATAATAGGTCGTTTTCTAAAGTTTAAAATCATGATTTTATGGATAGCCAGTTTGGCTCACTGAAAAATCAGTAATTACAACTAATTACCTTTTAAATGTTATATTCATATATATTCATCCTATATACATTCCTTTCAGAGTCCTCATCAACTCGCTGAGCAGAATATGACTACTAGTGATTGGAGAGGTCAATTGCCGCCTGGATCACGCCAAACACTTCTCTACGAAATGTAAGCTTCAGTCTTAAAACGGGTATCACTGATTTGATATGTAGTTTTTGACTATTAATGCATAACAAAAGAGCAATTAAATATAAATTGTTGATTGATATGATTCCATAGATTGGCAACATTTCATTGAGGTTTTCGGTCTCTTTTTTTTGCAAGAAAAGAAAAATATCTGTGTGATAGGGCTCATGCATGGACTTATATTCAAAAGGCTACTTAGTACTATAAAGCTTGGGAGCTCTGTTGTGAATCTATTGCAACAGTCTTATCTTGCATTTGCAAGAGGCTGATTCCACTAATCAAACCTCGACCTCGTAGTCATATCATATGGAAGAAACTCCATTTGCTGTGCCAAGGCTCACCTTCAGACTTCGAATATGATATTGAAGAAACTTATATTTAGCATAGATTCAAATAAACACCAGTTTGACATAAAAACAAACAGATTTGCTATTTTTTTGCATCTATAAAAGATAATTTTGTGCACAAGCTACATAATTTATATGCATTAGACAACTACATGGTAAGGTGCTGACTGCTGTGTGTGCTATAAAAATTATTTTTTAATCATTTGGTGTTATGTTGCGCTGTTTATTTGAATAAGCTTTTGGTTTCATGTGTGGCCATTGTGTGTCCCTGTAGAATATGGATTATGGACATCTCTTGCTTATTCAATTTAGACCTTTAGGTTTGAAAGAGGAGAAAGAACCAGGTTTATGTTTTCCATGTGCTATCTTTGTATGCATGAGGTGTGTTTGGTTGGAGATTTCTTTCATTGAGTTTTGAACAAGACCCCGGGGTTTTCTGCATGCCGTTTCAGGGTTGTGGTTTTGGCTTTTCTGTCAAATTCTTCTCATTTTCTTCATGTTTAATGGAAAATAGATGTTGAGTGGAAAACTAAAGTAATGTTTATTGGATTTATTTTCCTAATGTTGCCAAGAAAATTTCTTATGGAGGAGACTATCTAAGATGTGTTGGAATGAAAAGCTAAACATGACTGTGAGAGGATGATTATAGAAGAAGAATGAGAGAGATAAGAATGAATAAAAACTGTAAAATTTATTAATGAGAAGATGTTGTATATACAAGTGTGTATTCTACAGAGGCAATAACCATATATATAGAGAGAGAGAGATGGTTATGCTCACTAACTATAGTTAAGGTAACCACATGATCAGGTTAGTCTCTAACTAACTAACTAACTCGATCTTAACCAACTAACTTCTAACTCAAGTAACTGAATTCTAACAAACTTGTGCTAATGTATAATATTTACATCTTAACAACTATGTACTAGACTACTGAACCATCGCATACTGTGGTGCATCCTCTATGGTGCATCCTCTGAGGTGCATCATCCTCTGTGGTGCATTATCCTTTGAGGTACATAATCCTCTGTAGTTTGAATTATACAACTAATAAGATGTTATTGAGTTAATTTCTAGTACTTGTAATCCATGTCTGACGTCCATTCTACTTCCTATATTTTGGTGGGGTAATGAAAACATGTCCAGATGATTTCAACGAGTTCTTCTTACATCTCAGTCATATTCTATCATTTGAGGGTCGTTTAATGACAATAACATATTAAGAACTCATTTTATTTAATAATTGAACCACTGTTTTTCATTTTTGTAGCGTGGAGACATTAAAAAGATGTCTCCCTCCTCCTGGTTTTAGTGAAGAGGGATTGCATCAACTTTGGAAGCTTGCCCACCAGTTTGAACAGAAGATGTTTACTGCTGCAACAAGTCAGGTACATCTCTAATCAGAAGCCTCGTGATTATCAATTTATAGTTACCCATACAAACACATACTATATGGAAGATTGACACTTTATTGTGGCATTCCCTAATTTCAGTATGATTATCTACGGAAAATATCTATGAAGATGCTTATAATGGAGATTAGATTTAGACCCCAGGACACCATTGAATCAACTGCTGTAGCATCTAATCCAGGTTAGCATTTAAAAGCCTTGGCATGGTGATAGCATTCCGAGAGTATCTGACTCTCGGTTATTTCATGTCTTTCAACATTAGCTATTGGGACTATACTGTTGTTTTGAAATACAATTATAAGATTAAGTTTTCTCATCCGACATGATCATTTTCCCTTATCTTCAATCTTAATCGCTTTTAAATTTTTAATATTATGCAGAACACTCACCAGTCAACTTCTAGAGCTGATTTGATTAAATGGATTCCTCCGACTTCAAGTGAAGTTGCTCTTAAGTGTGATTATGCAGTTTTGAACTATGATAAGGACATTTCATTTTTGGTTATGCTAATAAGCTTGGATCTTGCTCAGTTTTGCAAGCAGAACTGTGGGGGATTTGACATGGTTTGAACATAGATTGAATAGAGGCTACAGAGAGATTCGAGTTTACTTCAACTCTAAGCTTTCTATTCAATCCGAACTGCTTTTATTTCAATTTTTTGTTGGCAGATGCTACTTGGATTTCATTTCATAGAAGTTGAGTCCTTTTGTTTTTGGGGCCTACCCTTCATATCATAATAAAACAAGTTTTGACTTTTGAAATTAAGTTTGTTGTGTAGCGCATCTTATATGAAATCATGGATAAAAAGTGACCTGACACTTGCAAAATCCAACACTACGTAGTGTTTACTTCACATGAAAAAACTAGGAGAAAGAAAAACAAGAGGAGAAAGAATGAGGGAAGCTATTGTTCTTTCGTTTTTAACCTTTCTGTAAAAAGAGTAGGAATGAAATAAAAAATAAAATAAAAAATTGTCCACATGTCTCATATTTTGAAACATTTTGAGAAGCAAGGAGTGAAAATCGAGTACATATGTGTCATGAGTAGAACATTTTCTTGAGTTGGAGCGTAGAGTAAATTTCCAAAAAGAAAAACAAATTTATTTAAAATTGCTTTTTATTTATTTATTTCATTCAATAAAAAAAGATGCAGGCTCATATTGGTCATTTATCCATTTTATCTCGAAATTTTTTTTCCTGACATTCATAACTTCACAATGACACAAGAAAATTATGCAAAAGCCCCCAACGGTAGTTAATTACCGTTGGGCTAACCAGTAACAGTTAACTGTTGTTGTGTTCGTAACATATACAAGTCAGTAGCCAGAATCCAGCCACTCATTCATCACTCACTCTCTCAAAATTTCAATTTTCTTTCACTCTTTCTAACAAAAACTCTACCAAATCATCCATAAAATTTTACACTAAATCACAAGTAAGTAATCACTTAGGCTATTGTCATAATTTTTAGTTAGTATATATGTTTATAATTTTAGTTGTAGTTTATTTTTTTAGTTTTTGATTTATTAATAGAGTCATGTTGTAGATCTGAAATGTTATTAACAAATATTATGAAACTTGTTATAATGGAGTTATATTGCTTAAATTTATAAAAAATTTCAAATTTTATAAATTTTTTAGGGTTTGATTTATTTATTTTTAATAGATTTATGTTGTAGATCTGGAATGTTATTAACAAATATTATGAATACTTGTTATAATGGAGTTATATTGCTTAAATTTATAAAAAAAAAATCGAATTTTATAAATTCTTTAGGGTTATTTTTATGATTTTTAGGGTTTATGTATAATTTACACTCCAAGTGTTTGATGAAATGTTTGAATGAGTTTTTCATTGTTTGTTTTTAATTTCTTATTGTGTAAATTTGAAACAATGGCCGGATGGATCAACGTTCACGCACAATTCAACGGTGGAGAACCTCAGAGGTTGAAGGTTCGGTGCCTTGGTGTAACGTTAAGAGGTCTAAAGGATCAACTGAATGAATTCAACCAAGGACTCAACCCCGGAGACACAAGGAGGGTGGAATACGTTCGATATAAACGTCCAACACTCGACGAGGGGAGAATATCATTCAGTTGGGTGGAATTAACGAACGGCGAAAACGCGACGAGCATGTTTTGGGAGCACAGCATGTTCCAGTGGATCGATATGCGGGTAACGTTGCTGAGGTCAACTGAAGATATCATCAAAAGTTTGATTCCGCCAGAAGATCGTGATTAGGTAGGGAATGCACCTTCCAACTACAACAATTATTTTCCTCTGGATGGGGTAATTCAAACTTGTTAAACGGCAGAACTCAAACATTCGTCCGACATTTCTATTGTTCCTTTCAAAAGATTAAATTCTTGTTAGGCCGGTTTAAATGAAGGTATTGAAGTATCAAAGAATGCACCTCATTTTTTTACACTTGAATACCATTAATAAAAGTATCAGCTATTTATTTATTGTGCATTTCTTACAATACGTTGGACATGAAATTCATTGGTGTACGAATTCTGTTCATTATATCTTTGGGGAATACTCTATACCTCCCATCCCATCTAATAACTTTATGAAACGAGGGGTTTAAAATTGAGACATTTTATTAAATTCACAGAATGAAATATTAAATGAAACGAACCTTTATGTCAGCCATAATAGTAGCTGTACCTTTATGTTATAAGAAGTTTGAAGATAGATTAGAATTTCCTACTTGGAATGATTTATCTTATTGGCAAGGCATTCACATCAAAATTGACGATCGAAAAAGATATACATGTGATAAAAGAACCTCTACATAACTGAAGGTTATAATATCGGTGTTACAGTTGGTTTTGGAGTCTAGGCATTAATACAGGCAACAAGAAAGCATAACTAAGATGACCAACAAACCAAAGCATTTGTCCGGTGCATAAAAATTTCATATTGCCAACATAATATTTCTCAAACTCCATGTTCAACATGTTGACAAGAGAGATAGTAACAAACTGAAAAGGTAATGATAAATCGGCCTTCTTGTTGAATGGAACCATGCGCTCCTCCTCATTTACCCCTGAAATTTGTAAAAGCAAATCATTTCACTTAAATTTAGGACAAGAAACCCATAGAAGTGGATGAAAATGCAATTTCAACTTCACTTACGTGTTCATCATCAAAGTTATGTTGTCTCCTTTAAGAAGGATCCTCCCTAATCAACAATAACATCATTCAGAAAATGCATATGTTGCAAAGACAAAAAGGATAAACTTCGAGAAATTTATCTTACCTAGTGTCTTTTTGCTCTTCTTCTTGACGTTTACTTCTTCAGCATCATCCAAAACCAAATTCATGTATTCATCAAAACCCTATTTATAACAAAAATAAAATCACAAGATCCTTAACCAACCACTCAAATATCCAATTTGAAATGAGTACCGTGTACACTCTATACCAAAAACAATAAGCAAACATTTTCCCCTAAGAAATGAGTTCATGAATCAAAAAGTTTACGAAGTCCTAGACTGTTGAAAGAGACAAATGAGATTCAAATTCAAAGTTTTGGATAACAAGGATTTGGCAAAGATATATGCAGATAGTACAAAGTAGTGACAAGTGTAATATTTCTTAGAGAGGTTGATAGACAAATAACTACAACAGATTCATGTCTTATCTCTTCTTTCAGAGGGGATTGTGTATTCTAATTTTCTACCTCAGTTTGAAATACAAAATTTCTTTGAGGTTAGTATTAAAGCTAGGCACAAATAACTATAGTTCTGCCTCCATAGTCGATGCAGTGGTTGATGCTAATTCAGGATCATCTCTTCCAGAAATTAACTATAAATTAATCCCTAACATCCACAAATAAGACAGCTGAACCCCAAAAACTAACCAATCTTAAGTTTATAAGCTGGGGTGGGCAGACCTGGCTGGCCTGGTCTAACCAGACCAGACTAGAGCAGCGAATCCACAATCATAGCATCAGAATTCAAATTTGACTGACAAATTAATAAACCAAAAGACAGGTTCACAACCTAGCACACAACGGCAGCATAAAAAAAATTCCCAATCGATAAATTACAAGGTTCAAAGTTACTAGAGAATAAACCAAAAGATAACCGAGCACACAGCAAGAGTGTAGAAAAGTTCCAAATCGATAAACTACAAGGTTCAATGTTTCCAAAGTTGAGTTCATTCGCCAAGTTAGCCTGTTAAGTGCAACCTCGCAATAAGGGCTTCTTTGTGTTTTTTCTAATTTGTAAATTAAGTTATGCCGAGAGCTAAGGGGCTGTCTCTTTTGCTGATGGTTTACATTGGGTTGTTGGATGCAAACATGGAATTGAGTGCTACAACTGTAAGATAGGATAGTGTTTTGCACAATACAAGGCATTACCCTTCTTAAAAAACACTAAATCACTATTATTTTAAACATGTATAGGAGAAAATAAATAACCATTATGTTCTAGACATGTTCAATCGTCCTCAATCGAGTAAACACAATTTTGATACCTAGAGTTATTGAGGCACATGATTTTGAGTTAGCTACACCAAGATTGAAAAGCATAGTGACAAGTGCTCTTCCTCCTATTCTAAAACATGCCATAAAAAACAATGATTTTAAAAATAAAAAAAATAAAAAACTTACAATGATTCTTCCTTCAATCCTCAAATCCTTTTGCTCAAAAAGCCAAATCTGAATCCGCGCTTTGCTTTGAAGAAATCTGAAGATCAAGTTCTGAGAAAAAAACGGAGATTAGGTTAAGTTGTTAAAGAGAAATTGAAAGGGAAAGAGTGTGATGAGAAGGCGTACAATGGGTTGGGTCATAACCCTTTGAACTTTGGTGCTGGCCATGGCAGCAGGTTAGGGTGTGCGGACGATCAAGGTTTGGAGAGACGATGAGAGCTAAACCCTAGAAATTGAGCAAAAAGCACGTACTTGAACAACTCACTTAGAGCATGTTTAGCCCTCCTTATTTTCCACTTATCTTCTACTTCTAAGAAGAAGTGGGGCCAAACACAATTTTAATAAAGCTCTTAACAAAAGAAGTGATCTTTTTGTAAAGAAGAAAATTCAACAAAAGTGACTTTGAAAATAAGATAAAAAAATGAACTTTGGGAGTAACTTTTCGGAGGTATATTTGTTTTTCGTCCTTCGATTCCCACACATGCCATTATATTTTTTATTTTATTGTTTTTTTTGGAATAGTTGGCGCCACACTGTTTTCATTTTTGAGGAAACCGCCAAAACTGTACAACCCTAATTACATATAATATTTTCTATTTCTGCTTTCTGCTACACATTTCCTTGCTGCCGTCGTTGATAGGCACTAGTGCAGGCAGGTACTTTCTTTATCCTTTTGTATGATATGAATATCATTCTTTCCTTTTTAGGGGATATGAATATCATTCATGTTTTATACTTTTGTTTCATTGATCAGATTTTGTCCTTTTGTTCTTTAGTAATACTCTATTACTCTTGTTAAAAGCTTATACTATATATTTCAGTTTTGCTTTTGTTCATTAGCCTTGTCATTCCCTAACTCTTGTTATAAGCTTTTGTTCATTACTCTTGTTAAAAACTTATACTATATTATAGATCCTTTTGTTTCATTACATATATCGTTAGAAACTTAAACTATATTCAGATCCATTCAATTTGCTCACCTATTTATCTAGTTGGATCTTTTATTGTTAGAATGATCAAAGAATATTGATAGAATGATATGGGTGTA
>Ga0315913_1006550_pt1 | contig 14069 bp, 9 predicted proteins | sample MpolsnodulesMG_FD_207736 | JGI IMG/M metagenome (GOLD analysis project Ga0315913, IMG submission 207736) | Medicago polymorpha root nodule microbial communities from Los Angeles, California, United States - small nodules | ecosystem: Host-associated > Plants > Roots > Nodule | place: USA... | reverse complement strand
CCCGAACCCTAAATCTTTCAATATGGGGTAGTTTGAACTTTTTTCCCCTTTTCTTAAAAAAATTAAATGTTCAGTCGTGAAAAAATTAGTGAGTCAAAAGCTAATCAAATAGTTTGACCTCCGAAAAATGACGCGACAACATGCATTCTGTCAAATCATGTCATCTAGAGATTTTTTAAGATAATTAGGAACTAATCTATAAAATTGACACTATAAAGTAATTTGATTAGATGCATGTATAAAAATATTTTTCACCGTTAGTGTATAAAAATCATTCTGTTAAAAAAAATCATTCTGTTAAAAGAAAATACTTCCAGAAAAGTAATTATCAACACGCCAAATATTTACTCGTATCTTTACAAGAGTTTAACTCTGAGGGAGTCAATACTAATTTGAATGTCAGATGTCTGTAGATACACTCCAACCTTTGACATCACCTCTGGCGAGAATTTTGGTCAAACACCTCAATCAAGAGAAATTTTTCTTCAATTAGGACTAAACAAGTTTTTATTTGTATTACCACATGCATGTCAAAAGTTATTTTATTGAAATATATAAGAAGGTTGATTTAGTATTTTGAGTTAAAGAGCTAAATAAGTCGAATGATGAAAAAGTGAAAGATTCAATGTCCTCAAACTACTAAATGTTTGCAAGTCTTTTTTGAAGATAGAGAATCAAAGGTTGAAGAAAAATATTAAGCTAAAGAAAATAGGAAGATTAAAAGTACTCCATTTAAATTTTTGAAAAATGCTAACTTGCGTCTGACCTCAAGACACAAATTAATGAGTCGAAAGTAGAAATATTTGTTATAATCAATGCACTTGAATTTAATTTTTTTACTTTTAATTAATTGAAGCACAAAATTTATGAATTTTTTTCTACTTTTATGTTGCTTAACATGTGTCCTAAAGACACAGGTTAACAATGACTTTTTTATGCTAAATAAATTATGGGTTATGCTGAACTTGTTAAGGAAATAGTGCATTTAAGTCCTTTAACACTACACTCTAAGGACCTACAATACACATCAAGTAGAGTTCTGCTCTTTACCCAAACATTTCTGCTTATTCTTAAAGTAAATGTCTAAAATGTCCTTACGTGACTTAAGTCACACTAGTGTATAATTTACATGAGTTAAACTACGCTACGTGAGTTAACTCACGCCAGTGTTAATTTATAAATACTGGAGCGTGAGTTAACTCACGCTACATAATATGCAAAAAAAATTCGAAATTAAATAATTATTCAAATAGTAATATAAATAAATAATTATTCAAATGGTAATATAAATAATATCAATGCTAATAGGGTTAAATATGTTTTTGGTCCCTATAAATATGTCAACTTTTCTTTTTAGTCCCTCTAAAAAATTCCTTCAACTTTTAGTCCTTAAAATATTTTCCATCTTCACTTTTAGTCCCTCCTTTAAAGTAAACTCATATGTAGAATTCATATTTTTGAATAAAATTTTGCAATTTTTTTATAATATTATAAGAATCTCTCCCTTAAAAAATTAGAATTTTTTAACAAAACATGATTTTATTGTGAATTTTTATGTTTTTTATGGTTAAAAATTCATATTTAATTTGTATTTTGTTAAAAAAATCTATTTTTTTTGGGAAAATTGTTTTACAATATTTTACACATTTCTGTACAATTTCATTAAAAAAATACAAAAGTTAACTTAAAAATAGGCACCAAAAGTAGTGATTGAAAATTTTATAGGGGCTAAATGTTGAAGGAAAATTTTAGAGGGACTAAAACGAAAAATTGATATATTTATAGGGATCAAAAACATATTAAATCCATGCTAATAATATAAATGCTAATATAAATTCTCAACAATTACATAATAAAACCTTATTTTATTAATACTTTGATATAATTACACAGTACGTAATTTGATACATTTTCTTGGAATAAAGTAAATATGCTTCTTTGAGGTAAAAATATACCAACTTAGGGGTAACAAAGGATCAAGGTTGGTGGCAAAAGAGACCAGCCTTCTTGGGGCAAAAAGACATCATCCCTTCGGGGTAAGTGTAAACATGGTTCTTTTTATACCCCAAAAAAAAGTCTTTTAACCACGGTAAAAAGACGTTGGGGTAAAAAGAAGCAAATTTACATTTACCCCGAGGGTTGACCTCTTTGTGCCCCAAGCCGGTTGGTCTATTTTATCCCCTTCCTTGACCCTTTTTTACCACTAAGTTGGCCCCCAAAAAAGCTAAAAAAAAACGAAAACTACAAAGGTGAAAGAGTGAGGAGAAGAATGAGAGAATGTGAGGAAATGGTGAAGGTTTAAGGGGGTATTTATAAGGGGAAATGGTTGCATAGGTTTTATATGCACTAAATGCAGTCAAAAAACAGTAAAAAAAACGCGTAAAACTCAATAAAACCAAGGTTGAATAACCGACCAAAGTCCAAAAAACGTGTTCTTAAGTTGTGACCACCGGCCAAACTGGCGTGAGTTAACTCACACTAGTGTTAACCTTGGCGTGAGTTAAGTCACGCTAATGTTAACCTTGGCGTGAATTAAGTCACGCTAGTGTTAACCTTGGCCTGAGTTAAGTCACGCTACTGTGCCCGGTTGTCACACACTTTTGTTAATTTTTGCATTTGCCTTATAATTGCGTATTTAATTAATAAATTCCAATAAAGTAAATAAATAAATTAGAAAAAATTCAGCGTGAATTCGAATAAAAATTGCGTATTCAATAAATTCGAATAAAAGTTACATTATATTACATTTGGGAATTCAGCGTAAATTTGAATAAAAATTGCGTATTGAATAAATTCGAATAAAAGTTACATTACATTACATTCAGGAATGTTCCTTCCAACTACAACAATTATCTTACCACTGAATGGGGTAAATTCAAACTTGCTAAACAATAGCTCTAAAGCATTCATCCGGAAGTTTTATTGTTTCATTCAAAAGATTAAATTCTTGTTAGTTTGGTTTAGATGATGGTATTCAAGTGCCAAAAGAATGATGGTAACAATTAAGCACTATAAGTCATTTGCATGTAACATTCTATAATTTATTTCAAAAAAATCAAAATTTTAACAAAACACTAAACCTAAAAAATTATAGTTTAAGTGAAAAAATCTATCATACCAACATAATTTAAGTGAAAACTTACTTGTTCTTGTTGTTGGAGCGTTGTTTGATTTGAAGTTGAAGGAATTTTGAATTGGGGTAATTTGAGACAGATTTGATTGGAAATGAGGAAATGATGCTCTGGCTGGGCTAATAACCGCACGTAGCGTGAGTTAACTCACACAGAGACAATATAGACATTTACTTTGGGAACGAGCAAAACAATTTGGGTAAAGAGCAGGATTCCATCAAGTAATGGTGAGTCATGAACTAGATCCAAAGATTTCATGAATAACATGTTTAGAACGCAGATGAATTAAAATTCTCATTTGAATCAAAATTTACTACGCCTATGATGTTTGTAGCTTTCTAAATGACCTTTCACCCCAAACCATAATATTAACAATGTTATTTAAAAAATTATATATATGTCTGTGAAGTCTAGTTCAATTGGTGACATCGAGATGGTTATAATGAATATTTTCTATGGTTATCCAAATTCGAAGATAGATCAGAATCTCTTATATTTTTGTGTGTGAATTTTTCAGATAATGTTTGTTTTCTCTCTCCACACAAACTAAAATTCTCATGATACAAGAGGAACAATCACTCATTATTGTGGTGGTTTGGCAGATTTTTCTTAATGGGATTTATCGTGGGATCATGCAAATTGCCTGTGGATATAAAAAAGAAAATAATAGACAGGGCCGGCTACAGTGGGGTATACAACATGCAAGTAAGGGTACGATGAAGCTCATGGGTCACTCGTGAGTCACATGAACGAAGAAGTTGCCAAAATAGTTTTTTCCTAATTTTTTTCTTTGTCCATGTTCAATTTCTAGAGCACTAACATCACAGGGTGCATTAACCTCTTAATTGAGTTTATATGGTTTGATACATAGTATTGCGATAAAAATTAATGATCTCTTAAAGAGAAACTGCATGGCTCAAATAATAATGTCATGCTATGTTACGATGTTTTAACACAATTTTTTTAATTTATTTTTTTAAAGAAGAAAAAAAAACAACTCCAACACAAGGTGTGCATTGAATAATAGCTCTTCAAAAGAGTCACTAATACCATACAACGATAAGGAACAGAGCAGTATAAAAACCGAACAAAAAGTTTTTAAAAATCGTGGTTGGGCCTAACACAATCTCACAAGCACACCCCCTCACGACCAGCACTATTGGGCTTGGTTCGTGGACATAAATGTTGGGTGGCCCGATAGCGGAAACCTGATAGCAGGTGGTCCAATAGAACTTGGAGAGGCTCTGATACCATCTTAGAAATGGTGATTGGGCCTAACACAATCTCACAAAACCGGCTTGTGAGGTGTGGATTGCCCCCACTTATAAACATATTGTCAAACCATCACCTATCCGATGTGGGACTCTTAACAAAAATCATCAAGTACCAATGAGCCCTAAACAAAGAAATCAAAACCACACTAATATACCTATACGTTTTTCTTTTTGGTAGGGATTTTACGTTGAAGCCTCGTGAATAAAAGAAACAAAAATCAATGGCTGGCTAGTATATATTGTATCTATCGCAGAAAAAGACATTTTTTCCATTTATGATCCACACGGCTACATGAATTGTTCATCTACTACGACTTTTCTGTTATGAGTAGTAACCTTCAACCCAAATCTTGCCCAACATTTAGCCATCATAGCTAGGCCGGTAGGCCCTTCCTTTTCCCCTAAGAGTAATTAATATCGTGCCAGGGTTACCATGAGTACTGTTTTTTTATTTGTAAATAAGATTAAAGCGATAATTGAAAATGAACTATTGTAGTAGATTGTGAGACTAGAGTATGGATGCTCTATATAGGTTACGAGCCCCTCTTCTATTTCGATAACTCTCACGCTTTATTGTGTAAAACTATTATTAAATTGATTCCTTTTGGTAAAGTGACTCCAAGAGTGATATCAATCCTTTACAAAATTATTAGAAGCTCGAAATGTTAATTTTTTTTCTTTCTAATTGTTAAATATTGTTCAGCTACACCTTAAAGTCACACATTGCTTGAGAATCGAAACAAATGTTAGTTTATATAGAACACTTACACTTCTCAATTCAACGGGAAACCTTTTATAAAGGACAAAATTGTGAAGGATTTACACCCAAAACGGACAAATACCATAAAATCCGGTGTAGCGTACTTGAAACCTCACATTGCTCGGGAATTAAGATAATAATAATTTATATGCAACACTCGCATTCCTCAATCAAACAAGACACTCTTTATAAAGGACAAAACCATGAATGACTTGCACCTAAAGTAGACAATACCTTAACATATGGAGTGCATACTTAAGTGTGGAACGAAATAAATATCAACTATTTGATCTTTTCCAATAATCTAGTTTTACTTGATCGTCTAAATTTATGATTCATTATCTTAAAAAAAATATTTAATGGACGTGCATTTCTATTCCACACTTTGAGAAAATAAGTGATGTGATAGATGTAATATATTATCAATAAAAATGATGTCTACAAATATCATTATTGCTTAAGTAATCCAAAACTATTATTAGAATAATAAAGTGACACCCTTGAATGGTGAAAGAAAAGTGTAAAGTGGTGTGACGAGAAATAAAAAGAAGAAATCCAAAGAATTTGATTCAAGTGATTAATGAGTTTTAACAAAAGATAAATCATTTGAGAGAATTCGAGTTTAATTCCTAACAAAACAATTCCTATTAGATCGAAACTCAGAATTATCCGTATCTATTCCTCAAAAAATTGGAGGGTTAAAAAAATAATAATAAAAAGAAGAAAGTGGGTAAAGAAGCATGAGTACAAAAAAAAAATTGTTAGGAGTAAGGTTAAAATTTAGAAGAGTGAAAGCTACTTGTCACTCTAATATAAAAATAATAATATAATTTTCTATTTATATGGATTCTATTTATTTGTAGTGTACCACCGATGAGAGTTACTAGTAATCAATCTCTTGACTTTATTATGTACAAACGCTCTGTCACAGTATTCTCACCATCCTCATCTTCCATAACAATTAGGATTTCAGAATTCTCACATTTTGCTAAATGACCAAACATTACTGTCCCATGAATCTGAAAAATGCCACCACACACCATACATGAAGGACTAGTAAGTACCAACATTCATCTCAGAAACAGGTTTGTTTCATAACTCATCTTCCTCAAATTTAGATACATAAACATTCTCTTCGTAACACAAGGTGTACGTACCATACCTTGTCCTAAAAGGCAAGGTAACAATCCTATTTAATTTTTAAGGTTTCCTCTAACATGTTGTCTGAATTTTTGTTGATGCATGTGATGTGATGAGACAGAGCCTTTCCTCTCAGATGGGTAAGAAAGGAAGCAGTTGGTTCTCATCTGTAAAGAAAGTTTTCAAGTCTTCTTCTAAGGACTCAACTCTACAAGAGAACAAGGTATTTTTCAGAGCCTTTCTTTTTTCTTTTTGAAAACATTTATCAGGACCAATCAATGTTATTTTTCTTCCCATTCACCGAAACTTGTTTGTTTACTGAATCAACGTTATTTTCCATTTTGATCAAGTCTCGAAACCATAATAATCAAATATTATTGAGTTAAAATTTCTTTTGGAACGTCGATTTTATTTTATTTCATTTCTTTAGTCATTTGCACATTAAGTGATACTTTTTTACATCAAAATGATTTTTACATGTATGTTAATTGAATTTCATTACTGGCTAGCATTTGTTAAAAAAAAATGTTTGTCTTTTAATTAATTAATTTATTTTTTACCAAAAAATTGATTCTTCTCATAGACAATAAGAATCTGGTTATCTTTAATGACTTTAACCTGCCATAATAATCAGTAATTAGTCATAATGAGTCATGCATGACACTTAATCTGTTCAATCACCAAGAAACCAAAAGAAAGCATAAATTGCTTACCTGCAGTATAAGTAATGCTACATATTATGGCAGTGTACCTTTCACAATAAAGGATAACATCTCCTACATATAAGTACAGTAAATGAACTTTTTAGTTGTAGTTGTTGTCTTTTATGGAACCACGTAAAGGATGAATCTACCTTGCCTTTAGGACCAGCAACCCTATACAGTATATAATTATATGTGTATATGGTCCCCTATCATGTGAACTTAACATGTATCACATAATTTTGTTAGTATTTGTTTCTGTCACATAGTTATCATACAACCTAACACATCACATCATTCATCTTGATCATCATGTGTTTCCCAATGTTAGATCTCCATCATGCTAAACAAATCCATCCAGCTGGTTAATTACTTAATTATTATACATGATGATTTTCCAAATGATTGTTAATTATGAGTGAAGGATTATTTGGATTGGTATGTTTTAAGTTTATTTACTCATATAAACACTGATGAGACCGTTTGGGAGTGCAAATAACATATGATATGTTTGTAAGTTATTTCCGACTTATTTCCATCAGCTCTCTGGACAGCTTACGAAAATAGCTTATAATTTATATGAAAACAATTTAATTTTATCTTATGTTTTGTTACTGAAATAGATTTTGTGTTCGTTTGGATAAATAGTTTAAATAAGCCCTTATAGAATAAGCACTAATTATATAAGTGATTATGTATACGCTATTTTTATAAGATAAAATAAGTTTAAACTGTTTTCATATAAGTTAAAAGTCAATTTCATAAGCTATCTTGAAAAATTTATGAAAATAAGTTGAAAACAACTTATAGACATATCATTAGCCCATTTCCGTAAGCTCTCCCAAAGGGTCTTATAAGTGTAGTCTACAAAAGTAGTTGAGTAAAATCCTTCGATTTTGGTTGCGATTTTACAATTGTCGATTTTGCTCTTCTCTTTCGACCTGAAGCAAAATCCCGATTTTGACAACCTTGCTCAAATTAGTCCATCCAAATAGACGATTATATACACCTAACTAAGTTGTTTATCTAAACAATGACTTAATCTATGTTGGGACATTTTTCACTTTCAGAAGGAAAAGGAAGAGAATTGGCAGCATGAAGCAGCAGAGGAGGTATCTATGGAGCATTTTCCTGCATATAGTTCACCAGATATCACCAATGAAGGAAGCACCACATCAACACCCTTAACAGAAGAGAGAAATCATGCAATTGCCTATGCTGCAGCAACAGCAGCAGCTGCGGCTCAAGCAGCTGCTAGAGTTGTGAGATTGGCGGGTCATGGACGTCACTCTAAGGTTGAAAAAGCAGCAATACTCATTCAGTCCTACTATAGAGGATACCTAGTAAGTCTTCTTTTATCTGTTTTGGTAAAGTTGTTGATCATTATTTAATACTACTCACAGTGTAGCATATATTAATTCTGTGGTTCAGTATGGTCCATAAATATGTCATACACTCATACCTACTTTCAAACTTTCAGTTACATGTATTAATAGCATATGAATGACACTTGCAATATATGATCGGTTTTACCTGCTTCCAACATTAAAGTCACATTGATTTTTATCATATCATTGTAGTAAACTTGCATGGAAAATATTTGTATGCAGATTGTACAGATTAACTAAAAATTAACCCGCAACACACTCAATCAATTAAACAACTTATTTTACTCGCATTTACTATGTTTTCCAGTCTTTAGCTTTTACTTATTTTTTCATAAGCTGTTCCATTTTGTATATAGGCTCGACGTGCACTGCGTGCTTTGAAGGGATTAGTGAGATTGCAAGCACTTGTGAGGGGACATAATGTGCGGAAGCAAGCACAGATGACAATGCGATGCATGCAAGCATTGGTAAGGGTTCAGGCAAGAGTAAGAGCTCGCAGACTCCAATTGACTCATGACAAACACGAGAGGACAGTAGAGGAACGACCTCCTACGACAAAGTTAGACACAAATGGTTGGGACTATAGGCGTCAAAGTAGCCAGAAAATTAAGGACATTGATTTCAGGAAACATGGAACTACAATGAATAAAGAGAAAGCTCTTCCATACGCTTTCAACTGCCAGGTCATTCATTTTTTCTTAGAAATCACGTTTTGTTAAATACAAGAGAATTGGCCCCATCTAATTAAAATGAATAGAGTGTAGAGTGGAAAAAAATGAAGAACTGATATTTCAATGTATGTATTCATTACTGTCTACCAACTCATGTTACTTATTTTATACTCTAAAGTTAGTTGCTCAATTTAGAAGAATCGTATCGAATACCTTTCATGTAGATCCCGATGGTGTACTGATGTAATCGGGTCGTATTAGTTAGGATGGTAAAGAAGTATTGAGCATTAATATTTGTCTGTAAAAATAAAGTAAAAAATCATTCATGTACTTTGCTTAACCTTTTAACATATTTGATGCTTGATGACTAAAAAAAACGGACTCAATTCATGCATTGCATAGAAAGCCACGTGCAAAGGAATGACTATCTGAAGAATCATTACCATATAGTTTTGACTGTTTACAATTTTGTTTGCAGCAACTGCAGAAGCAATATTTGCACATAGACCCAAATGTTGATGATACTGAAAGTTACAGCAATGAGCGTGAAAGAGCCCAATTGGATTGGAACTGGTTGGAACGTTGGATGTTATCACAATCAAACAATGTTAGGCCCTTAGGGTTGGGGCCACTTGAGACCCCACCATATACACCCACTGATGACATGTCTGAAGAAAAAACAGTTGAAATGGACATGGTTGGACCACGAGACTCAATTCATGCAAACATGGGCCTCATGAAGCAAGAATTTCATGATTTAAGTCCAATCTCTAAACACCACCAACGACACCACAGTGGAGGTGTACCTAGCTATATGGCCCCAACACAGTCTGCAAAAGCCAAGATTAAAAGTCAAGGCCCATCAAAGCATCGGGCTTCGTTTGGGTCTTACTGGAGCTCGTCAGCACGGAGTCCTCCTACTGGGCTGGGCTATGATTCATCTGGCTCTGGTGGGGCCACTGCTGCTCATCCAATTACAAGAAGCCCAAGCCCAAAAATTAACGGGATTCGCCTTCAATCTAAACGGATTTCGGGTGCTGGTGTTGAGGATTGGCCCATTCCCTCTGGAGGTCATGGCTGGACAAGATTTGATTGATTTAGTGCCTGTTTGTTTTCGTGGTGGATCTGTAGTGGACGTGCGTTTGAACAGATGCTACAATTTGTATTTGTAGCTTCTGTATGATCGCATTCCAAGGCTCTTAAACGAACGATGATGGTAGTCGAACACCAAAACAAACACATACTTATTTATTTTATAAACCTCCTTATAATTATACTAGCATGTATTGTGTGGTGTAAACCATGGGCATGTATTTATAGTAGTTTAATTATCACTATTTAAGGACAGTGTAATGTGGATGAAATTGTATAATCCTGATTCATGTTATGTGGTTTCGATTACTGGCTTCATTTGAGAATAACACCAAAATAAAATTTGTAATTTGTTTGTGGCCATGTCGGCAGGCGCGCGTATATACCAGAATAAATACCTATAACTACATACATGCGATAATGTGTTTTAGAGAAGAGACAAGAAAAAAAAGAGAGATTGAGATGCGGTGGCACCGTACGAGGTTAAATAAAAATAAATAAAAATTGATTTCTCTGAATCTGATCTGACGCAAGGGCAAGGGCAAGGCAACCAACCTTTTCTCTTTCCATATCTAGTTCCATCCCCACGTCATTCTTTTTGTTAACACCACACAAACACTCTCTTCTCTTTCCTCATTTGTCTTTGTCTGTCTCCTCCTACATTGCTCTTCTTGCATGGAGTCTCTAGAACTCCCCCGTCTTTTTCTCCATCATCTCCGTGCATCTTCAGCTCTAGCTCCAACTCGACCTCATAGTAGCACCAATTCACGATTCTTACCACAATTGGGGTTTCCTTCTAAGCTCAAAAATCCCACCTTACGCTCTATTTCCGGTGCTTCACAAGACGGACCTATTTCCTTCGAAGATGAAACCCAACAACTCCGTCATGATGATGATGATGATGATGATGATGATGATGATGATAAGGCTCGTTTATTATCCACAGAGATTGATCATTTTGGTTCTCTTGTTGCCTTTCGCTTGACTCCTCATGATTCTGGTATCTATCTATCTATGCCTTTCTTTTTCATTCCCTATTTTGCTAGGCTTATTCAATTCCCGTTTCATTCAATTACTATGTTAATGTTGTAATGCCAAATAATGACTTTGTGTCTCCAATTCCCCTATCAAATTTTAAATCATGTTGCTCTTTTATTCAATAGGCAAATTTTATTATGTTACTGTTTTCTCCTGGTCTTTTAAGTGTATGTTTGGATGTGAGGTAGGTTTGACAACCATGATTTTTGTTGAAACTTCAAACTATAGCTTTTCTTTTACCAAAATTGCGGTGACTCACCATGATTCCGACAATATCACCGTGAATTCAAACATGCACTAGTTTGTTTTCACGGTAAGAGCATCCACAATGGAGACATCCATTTTTGGGTACTTAAATGGGTCAGTACACATCACTCATTTATAATTTTTTAATAGTAATACCTAATAAGAACTCAATCCCTCCAATCCATCATCTCACACAAATTTCTTAAATGAAACTCACTAATGAATAACTTTATATCATCACATATTAATTTTTTAATATTGAAAATGTGTGGGTCCCACTTAAGAATGAGGGTCTTAACTCTTAAGTGAGACCCCGGGTCTTATAAGACCCCGAAAAAGTTCCTCCCCAATGGGGGTACCTAATAGGTACCGGGTCTTAAAAGGTTAAGACCCTCCCATTCGAGATGGTCTAAGAAATTCTCCAAACGTGTGACTACTACCAAGCTAGGATTTTTAGCTTTAGTAAGTTACGGGTATAATGCATTGAGACACGTAAAACATTTGTGAAATGTGTATCCAACGAGGCTAACTACTACAACTTCTTTAATCCTTAGCTCAAACTGGTTAAGCTACCAACTCCTAAGATGATGTTATTGTTATAGGAGCGATAAGGTGGTTTAGGGAAGGGACATAGGATTGGAGACATAAGCTATTGTGGATTAGCATCAAGACTAATATTTCTAATAACTAGTTACTAACATTTACCATTTTAAGAAAAAAAATTACATTGTTATGATTTTTGACTTGCCATGAAGATTTGATGAGAGCATTACATGCAGGGAAAACTGCTGAAACTCAAGGGAATTTAAGGAGCGATGAAGTTGAAAAACCGGAGATTGGGAGTGCAGAAGAAGAGAAGGCTCAAACTATAGTGACCCGCAACATAGTTTTTGTTACATCTGAAGCTGCACCGTATTCTAAGACCGGCGGCCTTGCAGATGTTTGTGGTTCTTTGCCAATAGCACTTGCAGGTCGCGGACACCGTGTTATGGTTATCTCTCCTAGATACATACACGGAACTGCTGCAGATAGTAAGTTTTCTAGTGCAGTTGATCTTGATAACACTATCAAGGTATTTTGCTTTGGAGGCGCTCAAGAAGTTGGCTTTTATCATGAGTATAGAGAAGGTGTTGATTGGGTGAGTACTTCCTTTTCTGTCTTTTTTCTTTTTGTTCTAGACATTTGCTACTTTTTCATTTGATTTCTTGCATCCTAGAATTTACTGTGTCTGGTGTTGATGATACTCAGTTCTGTGCTGCATCACTGTTTTTAGGTATTTGTGGATCACCCTTCATTCCATAGACCAGGGAATCCTTATGGAGACAAGCACGGGACGTTTAAGGATAATCAGGTATAATCTTTGTTCTAGCTTTGATGGTAGATTAGCATTCTACTTCCATCCTTGATATATGAATAATAATAAATTTTCTTCTCCTTTGGTTTTGCAGTTTAGGTTCACTTTACTTTCCCATGCAGCATGTGAAGCCCCATTAGTGCTTCCATTGGGAGGGTTCACTTACGGAGAAAAATGCCTATTCCTCGTTAATGATTGGCATGCCAGTTTAGTTTCAGTGTATGCACGCCTACCTTTAATCTTTTTATTTACCATTGACGGGATACAGTTTTTTCCAAGCAAGATATCTGTCAAAGTTTCTCTTTATTAAAATGTTGGAGTAAATAATTTTCTTTAAAGCCTATATTGCTTCCAATGACTCCCTGCAGTCTTGCAATTTGCTATTTATTTGGTGACCTCACTTTTTCTTATTTCCAAATACTTTCTTTATTAAGCTTCCTCGTGGTATGTAGGTTTTCACAATTTAAGTTTTATTTAAAGCTTCTTGTGATTTGTCTGGGTTGATACCGTCTTATTGATACTGTATTGCAGACTTTTGGCATCAAAGTATCGTCCACATGGGGTATATAAGGATGCACGTAGTATATTAGTGATTCACAATATTGCACACCAGGTAAGTTAATCCATATGTTTATTTATTTAGTTTTTTTGGCGGTGTTTCTAGGTAATAGCATCTATAAAAGCATAGTTTGATCTCCACTCTTTCTAAAATGAGCTTTCGAACTTCAAATACAGAACAAGGGTCTCTGTTTGTTCAGTTATATACTTCTTTTCACTAACACGCCTTCAGCTTAGCAGCCTCTCTTTGACAGTTATCCAGCCACATTCTAAAATATTAGATCATAGGCCCTGAAACACCTGTTATAGAAATAAATACTCCTTTAATCACTGCATTTTAAGGACCGTCCTGTTAGGCTCCGTTTGGGAGTTCGGAGGGGGGGGTGAAGAGGAGGTCTTTGGAGGGAGAGTAACAGAGGGAAAGGTATAGAAATCTTTTACCTTATTTGAGAGAGTGATTTTTGTAGAGAATGACAAGAGAATCCTTATGATTAATATATTTTTAATTTTTAAAGTATGATAACCACAAAAAGAATTTGAAGAATTTATCTAAGCCCTCCAAGACCCTCCCTCAATACATTTTTATACAATTTTTGAGTTCCCCCAAATTAGGGGGATTTTGGCTCATGAAGAAAAAAACACTCCCCAAAGCATTGCCCTCTATTCCTTCCACTTACTCCTTCTCTTTTTCCAAAGCCCTCCACTCCACTCCTAAA
>Ga0315913_1006549_pt1 | contig 14071 bp, 5 predicted proteins | sample MpolsnodulesMG_FD_207736 | JGI IMG/M metagenome (GOLD analysis project Ga0315913, IMG submission 207736) | Medicago polymorpha root nodule microbial communities from Los Angeles, California, United States - small nodules | ecosystem: Host-associated > Plants > Roots > Nodule | place: USA... | reverse complement strand
CACAATGCAATTATCCTAGTTCCTTCCACAATCCGGAAGTAGTCCAATTCCCCTTGCACTTCCAAGGAGATTTTAGTATAATCCAATCTGATTACAAATGCTCAAGCACACAAGCAAGAGACTTCAAATACTCAATCACACAAGCAAGAGATTTCTTATGCTCAAGTACAAAATCAAGAGACTTCTAAACAAACAAATTACATAGAAATAAGTTTGGTTTGAACACTTGATATACAACCAGTGGTGTTCACAATACAAAACAAATCAGACTCTTAAGACTCTAGAATTTCTAAGATATGAAAGTTATTAAGAAATTTTAAGTGTTTGATGCACAACAATTTCAGCAGAGTTTTGGCATAGTTTAAATGTTGTAAAGTCTTTACAAATCTTCATTTCTTTATATAGAGGTATGCAATAGACGTTGTAGAGGTGCCAGCACATCAAAGAGTTGTTGTAGAAGCTTGATCAATCATCAATGATTTGTTGCTTGATTTGGTTAATGTCCTAGGAGGGAATAATTTGAAAATCATTCCTTGTGTGGAGAATTAAACAGTAGAGACAAAACTGTAGATATTACTATGCGCAGACAATAGTGGAGTAGTGAAATAATGGTTGTACAATAGTACTATTGTCCTTTCTCTGTCCTTCTTCAGTAGATAAGCATCCAAAGCCTTCTAATTCCTCTGAAATAGTCGTTGCTCCAATCTTCTATTCCTTAGGAAAATTTGTGTCTTCAAATAACCAATATAACTGATTTCAGGTTCTTCACTTCAGACTCTGACTGTCAGCTTCTGATGGTCTTTAGACTCTGAATTCTTCAGACTTTCACTTGCAACTATGCTTCCCTTGTAAATTCTTTTGCTCTCAATTGTTCTTCCAGAACCAATACCTTGTTTTTAAGACTTATAAATTTTAGTATATGGTCATGCACACTTGAACAAATATTAGCATATCCAATTGAACTTTTAATACTTTGTTATCATCAAAATATAAGGCAATGTTGAACACATTTTGTTCCAACACGTATTAGTTTTAATTCTATTTTATATGATTTTAAGTATTTTGGAATACGTAGAGAATTATTTTAAATTTTTAATATATGTTGTTTAATTTTTTGATTTTCAACTTTATATTTAGTGCACACTACAACATAAATTTTGTTTTATATATCATATAGTTCATTTTGGTGGCTCACCCGATTTTTTTTTGCCTCCGCCATTGTATATAACACATTATTTTCGACCAATGACCTAAACATAAAATCTTCGTCGCTGTTGTTACGAATAACTCGAGAAGAATAAAATGTATTCTACATGTCTTTATCTTTAGCCGCCCCAAATTTACATCACAACTTTCGAAGATTAAATAGTGGTTGGGGCAAAATTGTTAAAAAATGAAAATAGAGAAGCCAAAATATTAAGTTTAAAAATGGAGCAATCAATCTTATTAAAATGGTAAAATAGAAGGGGAAAAAAGTTCAATTAAGCTAAGTAAAAATATGTCAAGATATACTTTTATATTTCAATAATTTGTCTACAAATATAATTTATAGCAATTTCTCATTTAATTAAATATAAATAACGATTTTAAAAAAAAATTTAATCATTGTTGATGTCTTTTTTCTTGACAATTCTTTCTTGATGTTATAAGGCTATCTTGTTTTTATTTTCTCATTTAACAGCGACAGAAGAATGGTGTGGTGTTATCATCATCACTTTTGCGACAACCAATCATTTTCAGCATAAAAAGTGGGGTTCATACGTTGTGCAATGAGAGGAACCCTTCTGGCTTCTTTTGCACTGACCTAAAAGGAAATCCAGTGAACATGGACACAGGATTCCTATACTGCATTCAATGATTAAATGACAAGATTCTTACATTGCAATAATGTGTAACAAAGATTTTCTTAGGTCACACACCTGTATGTCTGGTGTGAGAGGTAGCAAAGAAAACATGAGCGTTGCCTTGTGGTTAGATAGAGTATTTAAGATATTAATCACGATTTTTATTTTACTCTATTACACTACACACAATTTTGTCACAATTTCGTTAAATCTTATTTAAAAGTGATTTTAAGAACTCCAAAATAATAATTTAATTATTATTTTTAGTCTATCATTAGTCATTTCGACGTAATTATAAAAATAAAACTATACATTTCTATTATGATTGTAAAAAAATTGAACCGTAAGAAATTGAATAGTAAACATTTCCAAAATAATATATGTGATGAAAAAAAAGGAAAAATATGTAATTAAGAGAAAGTATTATTTAATGGGTCTTGCTAATCGGTAGGGTATTGGTTAAAGAATCTAAAAATAAAATTTTTGTCTTGGAAATATACGCCGTAATATTTTTGATTAAGTACTAATTATACCATTTTTTTAATAAAAACTCACTTCTTTTGATTGTTTAATCAATGCCCCTGAACCCTAAAATACTGTTTAACATTCTCTTTATTTTAATTTACTTTTATTTTGTTTCAAGGCCAATCTAATGTGGTTTAAGTAAGTTTGTCGGAAGCTGCTGTTTTGATTGTTTAATCAATGCCTCTGAACCTTCAAGAAAAATAAAAGATCAAGAGAGAGAGGATATCACGGGAGGTAGACACAAATTGGAGAAGGAGAAGATTCAACATGCAAAACGGTTGAAAACATGCTGCCTCTTAAGTTGCTTATTTTTAAATAAATTACTACTTAAAATGTTTGCGTAGTCAATGTAGTTAGTGGTGTTGGTAATAATTTAGCTCAGATCCTAGAAAATGGACCTTAATTATGCTATCGATGTGAGTACTTTCTTGGTCTTTTTTTCTTTTGAGGGGAACTTTCTTGGTCTTTTTTGTCAGGATAATTGTTACATAGTCACAAACACAAATTCAAATCATTTAGATACACACAACAATACATATCAACCAATGTTTTCAATAATAATAACAATAAATTGATTTTTGAGCATAATTTTTTTGTTAACTTTAACGAGCCGTTGAAATCTATTTATATAAAATCTTTTCTAAAAAATAAGTTAAAAAAGCTTGTGATTGTCTCTACATGTATCAATAATTTATTAATTAGTTTCTTGAACTAAAAAATTTGTAATTGAATCTCTATATTTTTAAATAATTGTTTTATTAAGATTTTTAATAATTTACAATTAGTTACATGAACTTAAGGACAAATTAATATAAATGAAGGAGTCGAATTGAAGGGAAAGTGACACACAAAAAAAAAAAAAAGCAAATGAAAAAGAATGTTGAGTGGAAGAGGGTGGCTATGAGGATTTGCTTCAAAGATTACCAAACATGATTACAACACCGAACTTGCATTTCACTCAAACTTTATTATCAAAAAACAGTTGAGAGTCTCATATTGTATATAGTTCATAATAAACAATAAAATGTGCATTCACAAAGTTTGAGAAGAGAAAGAAGATAGTTTTATCAGAATGACATGCATTGAGAGAGCATCTCCTGCTCTAAAACAAATATTGCTCAAGCTGTATCGGTAAGTGTTTACATTATACTTGTTCATTCATGCTTTAGTATTCAAAAAATAAAAATAAAAGTCAAGGTTTAGTTGTTTAACTTTGCAATTTATTTCTGTTCTTTTCTTTTTGTTTATTGTATCTGGCCTCTTTGTTTTTGCTTAAGAAAGAGAGAAAGATAAAAGAATTTAAAATTAAGATTAATAAAATGTGGAACATAAGAATAAAGTATTTCAATGAAGAATAAAGTTGTTTATTATATCTATCATTTGAAATATAGATATAGCCATATTTAATTTATAGAGGAATGAGAAAGTTGTTTTTGTTTTAAAGTAAGAAGATGCTCTTCTATGTACGTGACAAATTATTGTTTAAATCTTAGTTGGAATTTTTTTAATAAGTCAAAAGAATATATCAATATTCAAATTTGAAGTACAATATGTGCAAAGAAAAATAAAAATGTTATATCATGAAAAGTCAAATGAAACAACTCAAAACCTAAGAAGCACGCAACACCCAAAATCAAACAAACACCAAACGCTAAAAGTATTAATTTCAACTATGAAAATACTTATAGGGTCGCAATAATTTAGACACAACATTTGAGTGCGCGCACACACATAATTATTTTTAAAAGTATATTTATATTTAATTCTTTTCTCTTTTCTATCTTTTAAAATATGCGAGGGTGTCTAAATATTACGCTCAAATGATTGTGTGGTCTTTCAAGAATTTCTCACAAAACAATTACACAACTTAAAACACCAACATAACATTATCATTAAACACGAACTCCTAAACAGACAAGTGATTTTGATTACCGATCTTTAGGAAAATACTTGGTTGGTCACAAGTATTTAGGCACTTCATTTGGAGACACACACTTTTAAGAAAAGATAGTGAGAGAAAATAATTAAATAATATGCATTTTTCAAATAATTAATTGATGTGTTTTGAACAAGTCTTACTTAGACAAAATCTCAAATAAAATTTATTTGAGCATACATACACAAACGAAGAAAAAATTAATCAATTAATAATTTTCTTTTGATTATTTTGATTTGTAAGTGTGCGTCCAAATAAATTTTATTTGTGGTTGTGTTCAAGTAAGAATTATTCATATATTTTTATGTATGTGTGTCTAAATGATGTGTTCAAATGTTTATGAGCATGTAAGACTTCATCTTGTTTTTCTTCAAAAAAAAAAAAAAAAGACTTCATCTTGTTTAACTCGATGAAAGTCTTTAGGCTTAGTTTTAAACATGACCATAATTTACCATGATCAATCAAATGAACATCATACCTCTGTTACACACGGAATGCCACATTATTAATAAGTAGACCACACAGAAGCTAAACATGTATAGAAAAACCTTTTATGAAGAGCTTTGTCACCAATAATCAATCCACAAAAGTATCTCTACTTGTAAGAATTTATCAAAATTATCATAATGAAAAGTTTGTGAAATAAATATTTTCTCTATTCTCTTGAGTTCAGAATCTTAACAAATATTCATTAAGCATTTGAAACACTGAAATGTCAGTATCCATGCTCAAATTAAAATAAGATGGTTGATTTGTTGCAATGCTTCATTTAGAAAATGTTGCTGAAATGCTTATTCATCACTTTATTTACAGTGCTGAGAAGTCTATAGAGATTGATCATCACTTATACGAATTTGGATCAGTGGAATACCACATTCAGGTGAAACTCTCCACTTACTACTATTATTGGATACAATGTACTTGATCACATTGACACATTTAGTTTGAAGTTTGATCCACTAGTGGCTACTTGAACACAATGACACATTCAGTTTGAATACTTCTCAGAGGTCTTTGGTTGGTCCGAATTATCAGACCAACCAGAGGACTCCCAGAAGTGTGGGGATGAGAAAATACATTCACTTTAGTTTGAAGTTTGATTCAATTAAGTTTGATAATTTTTCTCTTGCTTTACAGTCTCAAGCCACTAATCCACTGGTGGCTTACTTGTCAATATCGACACCTCCTCTTTGCCATGGAAACCTACCAAATAATCTTTCACCATACACCATTGAAATGGTAAAGGGAATTTGTCCTAACCTTGTGAAGATTGAAGAACCTGCTAGAGAAGGATACCAGCTTACTCTAAAGCTTAACCTAGATCAGATTCCAAGAAACAAAGGTTTGTTTGCCTTAATTAACTTGCAGTGTAGTTTTAAACCTTCCAATCAACTAATTATATGTAATAATAATTACTTATAGAAAAAGAAGACCAATGATAATTATGACACTGCATAATAGAAATTTATATGCATTAGTGATTCTATGTTTTCATTTTGTAAACTTGAAAGTGATATTTGGTTATGTAGTTTTGTTTCAAATGAGAATTAACTAGTGAATTGAAAGTTGTGTTACTTAGACCATGTTTGGTTTCGCTGTTGGAGGGCTCAAATTGATAATTAACAGATTATTTCATGAGCTGTGAAGAATTGATAATATTGCTACACCATGTGTTCAATTAATGCCCTTTAAAAGCTTAATGGATTTAGATAATTTTGGGTCTATATAGCTTTGTTAATGTTTGATTTTCACATAAGCTAACTTGGAAATTTTAACCTGTCTGATGATGCACAATTCTTGCTTCCAGATTATGTCAAGGTCATTGAGGATATTTCCACTGTTCAATCAGTAATTCTAAGTTCACAGCTGAAAGAAATATTGAGGAATGTGAATTCTGATGCTGCATCTCAGGGAATGTACAAACCCATCAAACTAATTTATCATCCAAGAGAACCCTTCTTTGTCATCAGGCAGGTAATTTCTATGTAATCAAATCTTTCAAATTGTCATGAAGAATGCCATAGAAGAAAAACAATAATACTAAGCCATGTTTGGATAAACAACTTAATTAAGTGCTTATAGTATAAGAGCTTATCATATTAGTGTTCATGAATAAATTATTTCAATAACAAAAGATAAAATAAAGTGGAATTGTTTTTACAGAAACTTTAAGATGTTTTTATAAGCTATCATGGAGAACTTGTATAAATAAGCTGAAAACAATTTTTGGACATGTCTTAAACTGTTTCTAATTTCTCTTTGGTAAACTCAAATAAGTGAATCTAAACAGACTTCTGAATAAAATGAACAAGATTATCATTATATGGAATGATATCATACAAACAACCTAAAAGTTTGATACTATAAACTTGTGAGGCATCACATCATCGATCAATTATTTCAACTTAGAGTAAGTTACCGATTCTCAATAAATCACAGTTCGAGTAGTCATCATAAACTATCTATGAAAACTTATTCCTTCCATATTTTGTGGGAGTTCAGAAAATATTTCTGAATTTAGTCACATTCCACCAAAAAATGATAGTACATTAATAATCTCATATGTGGTAACCAAAGACAGCTCACCAATGTATTTGGTCAGTAAAAGTTGTTCAATTTCTAACGTCTTACCAATTTCAATATTGATCATATACTGCATACAGCCACAGAGAATCATAGCAATATTCCCAATTCGTTTCAAAGAAAAGTTCGACGTCGTTATTGCAACGGCTTTCTTTCAGGTTTGCAGCTAAGAAAACACAACTATGTAATCTAATTTTAACTCAATATACTCTCAACTTATTTTTTTTACTACCTACGACAGGAGCTCGTGGATGTTGGAAATTCAGATAAATGGAAAAAGACACCACCTTGCACCTGGTCAGCCATTCCTCCACCTGAGTTGACAGGAGAAGCTTTAGAGGATTTGAGTACAAATGGAGGGTTTGTCTCTTTTGGTATACTATTTTCCTTCAGCAATTACTCCATGAACTACTTCCCTTTCAACGATAACTTGATTACACGATCATAGTTTTGAACTCTAAGAATCTGATTGGATTGACTTATTTGAACTTATATACCAACATAAGTACTTGTGAGACTATTTGAGAGAGCTTACGGAAACAACTTATGACATTTTCAAAAACTGTCCAGAATAGCTAATGAAAACAGCTTATAGCTTATGTGTATCAAAAATTGACTTTATTTTACCATTTATTGTAGAAATGACTTATACATAAGCACTTATATGATAAGTATTTATGTTATAAGAGCATATCAAGCCGTTTATCCAAACAGGACCTAAAATCAATTAAAATGAGATCGAGACAAGAAATGTTGAGGAAGATGGATTCCAAAACATCCGCGAAGTTATTAACATTTTTCTTTTGGGATTTTGTAGATATCTCTTCTCGGCATATTGAAGGCAATAGGTTAGACAAAACTGTCTGGAATCTATTAAATTTTAATGCCAATGTTAGATACCATGTAAAGGTAACAATAACAATAATAACAATAATATCGTTTCTTAAGGACTACTTCCAATTGAAAATCACATTTTTCTAACATATTCGACTGACATTTGTACTCCAGAGCACCAAGGGTTTCATTCAAAGAAGGATGAGGAAACGTTTGGAAAATCTGGTTGAGGTACGCAATCACCTGAATTGCACAATACGTTTTTTGTTTAAACAAAGATTCATGTACATGCAAAACTGAAATTTTATGTGCATAGTGAGACCTAAATGGGATCCATTCATGCTCAAAGTGCCTACTAAAATATATTTTATGATAGGAAGAACTGACACAAACACAAACACTGACACATCGACACTAGTAATAAGATGACAAATAAATAATTAAATGTAACCACATGAGTTGATGTGGTATCGGACACCAGACACACCTTCAATCTGAAGCGTTGGTGCTACATATATTTCCTACACCAGAAACAATAATGTTGTGCAACAGACATACATTCACTTTAAATTGCTAAACATGGTTTGACAAATGGTAATTCTTTCTTCTTACATGCAGGTTCTGCACCAAACAAACTCAGAAGAAATCGAACAGACCAAACAAGTGAAACAACATCAAGGTTTTGCTTTCTGTTAAACACATTTCAGTATTGATAATAAAATTTAAAACATAAGAATACAGATGATACTATTAACTTGTTTCAGAAATGACCCTTATAGGGAATACAGTTAATTTTTTGTTTACACTAGACAACTACATTCATAAGTAGACTTTAACTTATATGCGCTGTCAGTGCACGATTATTTACACTGTCAATCAATCAAAACCGTTAGATTTTTAAAAATGTTTGACTTCATTCATAACATCTAAAGTCACAGATATTGTTGGTTGTGATTTGTTGACAGTGTAAATCTTTTTACACTGACAGTGTATCAAAATTAAACTCTTCATAGATATGAACAAATTTAATATAAAACAAGAAAAAGAGAAAGTTGTCAGACAGAGTGCATATTGTTCATTTACAATTTCCATTCAACGTGCAGGACGTAGGAGTACCAAGAAACTAGTAAGATCTTCAAAACACACCATGAAGAAAAGATGGTACACTTTGGGCAGAAAAATAAAGAGAATTTCTTTCCGGCTTAAAATTCATGGATTTACACGATTTCGTCAATGTTGGTTCCAAAAAAATTCTTCAACAAAATATACAAAATTAGAGTAGATACTTATGCAGTTATTATTTCTTGTGTAATATATCGACTCCAATCCAACCAAGTGAGAAGAACCTGGAATATCCCTTCAAAAACTGTTTGCTCAAGTGTATTATTGTATATAGTTATAAAAAAACTATATCAGACTTTAAACTACTTGATTATTGTAAGAAAAGAGAGGATATTCATTTATCTAGACAATACATCGTCTAACAAACTTGTGATGGTGTAAGTTTAAGATTAACATTAATGTCTTGATATAATTTTGAAGTTTTATGCTGAAATGTTCCACAAAATATGAAGGGAATCTCCTCAAGAGTTTAATGTTTATACTATAATGTTTGTTTGGCTCGAGTATTCAGAGTGTCCAAGTCTGAAGAGTGAAATGCTACAACAAGTCTCTTACCTCACTTTTAGATACTGTCATTGAAGGTGTGCATAAAAAAAGGATACTATCGTTGAATCTGAATTCTGATTATAAACATGTTTTCTACATCAGATACTTTATATAATCATTATACTTGAAAGCAGCAAAACAACTCTAGCTGTTTAAAATCTCAGTTATGCATGAAGTTCTTCTACCTGTTTCAAAAAAAGGAAAAGGACAGTTCCAACTAGGATAGAGAGCCTATGTAGCACCGACACTTCGGATTAAATGTGTGTTCGACATGACACCGACAATTATGGTTACGTTTAATCACTTTCATTTTCTTAAATTATTACCGACGTCACTATTATGCTCCCTGATGCATAAACCTGTTAGGCACAAAGCATAAACAGGGTTTTGGCAACTCAATCACTTCACAACCTAAGGTTAAAGCGCTTCTTGGTTACACGCATTCTCTCAAGTCTCACACCTCTCTATCTCAGACATTCTCTCTATATCTCACACCTCTTCCTAGTATTATTCCTTCGTCTATGTACCGACTTAAGCATCAAAAAGGGACTAGAAAGATTCTTTACTCCTGCAGTACGATTCAAGAGCAATATCTGCCCATAGTATTTAAACAAAACTTGTACTCTGTAAGCCTATGTATTGCATAATAGAAAACTACATCAGCCACTCTTCTTTCGAAGATGTTGGCACAATTATCCAAACTCTGATCAAAGATTGTGTTCTTGTGCGTTTGTTTATCTATTATCCCGGTTATCAGCTAGTTAGCCTTTATAACTCTGTAATGCAGCTTTTAGTTAGTTACATAATTAGTTATTCATTTTAGCTTCATTCTTCGTTATATATATAGGGATATCCCTTGTAATTACTCACTAATTCATAATGAAATGGACTCAATTCCTCAATTCTTTATCTTGGATTCATTACTTTAGTATGATATCGTAGCCTGGTTCTTAACATTTTCTAACTCTTCTTTGCATGTACATGAGTACCTGGACTGAAACAGTAAACAAGAGGCTCGAACGAACCCAAATGATCCAAGCAACAACCACATTGAATACAACAGAAATATAAATACTCAATATAAAGGATGTAGCACAAAATCACTATCATCTACCTTTGTCTGTTTCTAAAAAGTTTTGGCACGCACCTAACTAAAAAAGGTAAATAACTAAATTCCATCTGGGATAAAGGGCCTATGTAGCACTGACACTTCGGATTAAAAGAGTGTTCAACATGACACCGACATATATGATTACATTTGATCACTTTCATTTTCTAAATTATTACCGAAGTCTACTTGTCAGTGTTGTGTCCGAAGTTTGCGTATGTGTCAGGATTCATAATTAGAGGCAATAACATTGACATTTTCACCTTAGAAGATTCAGTAAAGTGTAAACTCACCAATGATCTACAAGAAATGTAGTCTAGAAGAAGTACTATTTATTGCCACCTTAGAATTGCTAAATGTCATGAACCGATTCTCCTAAAAGCTTATGCTGTTAGGTGAAAGCACATAGATGATTTTTTTTTTTTAATATTACGTCTCAAACATGCTCTTTCATTGAAGAAACCATAATTTTATAATACATCACTATCGTGCTCCCTGAGGCATGAAGCAGAAACAGAGTTATGGTAACTCTCAATCACTTCACAACCTAAAGTCAAAGCTCTTCTTGGTTACCAACTCAAGCCTATAAACAACAAGCACCTCTCATTATGAAGGTACAAACATTCTCTCTATCTCACACTTCTTCCTAGTATTATTCCTTAGTCTATGTACTGACTTAAGCATCGGAAAGGGACTAGAAAGCTTCTTTACTCCCAGAGTACAATTCAAAGGTAAACTTATAATCTGCCCATAGTATTTAAATACAACTTGTTGCATGTAAACCTATGTACTGCATAACAGAAAATTACATCAGCAACTCTTCTGTCGAAGAAGTTGACATAATTAGCCGAACTCCATGATCAAATACTGTGTTCTTGTGCGTTTGTTTGTCTATTATTACGGTTATGAAGTAGTTAGCCTTGACAAATCTGTTATGCGGCTTTTAATTAGTTACATAATTAGTTATTCATTTTAGCTTCAATATAAACACTATATTACAAATCCAAATGATCCAAGCAACAATCACATTGAATACAACAAAAAGTATAAATACTCAATATAAAAGATGTAAGCACAAGATGACAATCATTTCTTTAAATTCTATAACTTTCATTGATTGTAAACATACAGTGTTCAAAATATCTGACATGAAACATTGCTACAAAAATCAATTAAACAACAAACTAAAGAAATGTCGGTAAACACTTCCTAACCTGGAAGTGTAAAAACACTAATGATTCACATTGTAAAATGCAAACTTTCCTTCATTGTATCCGTCAAAAACAAAAACAATTCACATTTCAACCCATCTCGATCTCTGAAGCATCACATAATCTCATACTCGTGGATTCAAGATCAGCCAACAACGGTCCCTTCACATCACCACCTCTCCAATTCCCGCTCCACGACAACACTGCAAACAATCCAAGACCCAAAACCAACACAACAATAGCATGTAAAATAAACAAAAGCTCCATCATAGCAACACCTCTCAAACTATCCTCATCAAGATCACATAAAACATCGACATTCTCAATCCGCGGACTCAAACTCAAAACCGAAATCTTCTTACACCCTTTCAATCCAAACAAATCAGTATACAAAGAAAACCCAATTTGCAAAAACCAAGTACCCTTAAAAACCATCCCACAACACAAGAAAAACTCCGCGAAAAAAGCATTCGGTTTAACAGACAAATAAAAACATGCAAAAGCACACACAAGTGTCAATCCACCTAACAAATCATAAACAACATCAGCAACACCTGAAACACCTTTATCCATAACATCATACTCCATCAAAAACACAACACCACCGAAAACATAAACAAAACTATCACTAACATTAAAAGAGTTGACATATTCCAATACAATGATCAATATGATCAAGACCCAGAAAGCTAAAAGAGTGAAAGATTGTTGAAAGAATGAGAAACGGAAAGTGGGGTGGTTAGAAAAAGAGAGAAAGATGAAAAATTCTGAGAATGAAGCAATTGGTAAGGCTATGAGGAGAAGATAGAGATCAAGATTTTTCCAGTTTGGGTCGGAGAGATACCAGAGTTTGGATCGGAAGTGAGATGGGTTGTGGAGATAGAGAGAAGAGGATGAGAGTAAACGATGGAGACCAATGGGGAAGAAGAAGATGAAACCGCAGAAATTTGTTGCTAATGATGCCATTTTTTAAGGTTGTTTTTTCTGTTGATGTTTTCTTGTTTCATTTCATGGCTTACTAATGATTTTTCGTAAGAGGGAATTGGTCTTTGTTTTCTTTGGAAAATAGTGTTATTTTTTTTACAAAAACAAAACGATATACATTTATTTAAATTGATAAAATACATCAGATACAATCACACGATCAAATCAACATGCAAACAATGTAAATGGTCAATCTCCGAACAAACTTACAACACCGCAGTTGATGGAGTACAACTACAAAATAACTATAAATAGTATGATAAAATCTAAATCACCAGAATATCCATATTTAAATATGCAACATTGACGTACAAATCATTGACTGAATTTGTGATCGTCTTGTCTTTCGGTATGAACCAAGCCAAGACTTTGTGACTTTAAATTTAAGAGATTTTAGTGACTTTAAAATATTTTATTTTTCAATTTTTTTTTAATAAAACATGGTAAATACATTTAGAACATGAAAAAGATCACAAAATATTTAAAATTTAATTATCAATTTTTGAGCAAAGAATTTCTAGCCGAGGATTAGCGGGAAATTATATGTCTCTGGTATCTGCAATCACGATGTCTAACAGGTAATCAAAGCCACCGATGTTAATTAGAAAATTCTTTAGTATGTCAATCGCCTTTTCCTCGTGGCTGTTAGCATACCCTATCATATAAGGATATGGAGATATCTTAAAATTCCCTAACTCCCTTGCCTTGGTCAAGCTCATTAGGTTTGCATTTGCTCCTGAATCACAGAATCCTTATCTGATAGATTCTCCCTTTATGCGGATGGGTAGAGTGAAACATCCTTCACCATCGAACCTGACTTCCGCCAGTACCTCGTATGTGTTACGACATTCGCTATTTAGTGATATGAGTTCTTCTTCAGACAAATGGCATTAATCTTCAAGAGTTCTTGAAGAAACTTGATGCAACATGGACTCTGTATGGCCATCTCTTTGATCGGCATGTTCACCTTATACTTAAGAATTTGATGCAAAACATTAAACTATGGCGGTATATTTTTGTCCTCTTGCTTGTCTCTTGTTTGAGGCTCCTTTACATCCACCTCCACCGAATGAATCTCCTTGTCGTTTTCAGCTTGCTTTGATTTCAGCAACTCTTGTCGCTTTAGATCTATTTCTTGCTGAAACTCAAGATACCCCAATTCTTTCTCTAACTTCTCCACAAAAGAAGCAGTTACCTTTACCTTTTTGAGCAAAGTGATGTTCCACTGTCTCCTCTTTAATTGCCATTGATTGTGTGCTTTTAGTTGCTTCCATGGTTACCTATGACAAACAGCAATTGCAAGTTTGAGAAAATTTCTTAACAAAGATAGGGTTGCGCTTGATAAAATTTTAAATTAGGTTCTGATGTTAATTCTTTT
>Ga0315913_1006548_pt1 | contig 14071 bp, 10 predicted proteins | sample MpolsnodulesMG_FD_207736 | JGI IMG/M metagenome (GOLD analysis project Ga0315913, IMG submission 207736) | Medicago polymorpha root nodule microbial communities from Los Angeles, California, United States - small nodules | ecosystem: Host-associated > Plants > Roots > Nodule | place: USA... | reverse complement strand
CATGTAGATAAATAGGTCTTTCTTCTTTCTATCATTTCAAACTTTTTTATCTTTACCACTTTAATTCCATTTTTTTTGAGCAAGCAAGTTTATAGCACAAAGTAATTAAATGAAACCAAGAGGTTCCCGTAGAGTACTACGGACGTAAAGGGTGCTAACACCTTCCCTTTACGTAACTAACCCCCGAACCCTAAATCTTTTTAAAAGGGGTGTTTTGAACTTTTTTCCCCCTTTTCTCTTAAAAATTAAATGTTCAGTCGTGAAACAAATTAGCAAGTCAAAAGCTAATTAATTAGCCTTGACCCCCGAAAAATGACGCGACAATAATACATTTAAATATGTCGACAAATAATAATATAGTCAAACTGATGCTTATATATGAAAATCGAAACAAACCTGTGCATCGCACGGGTCAGGTTCTAGTAAGCTTAAAAAGTTTCAACATTATTGTAATGTATTATTAATATATCAATAAAATGAGTTATTTTTATCTTTTTGTCTTTTTATTTCTGTTTTATATTTCTATTTGCAGTTATTTTACGAATTTGAAAGTTTAAAATGAAAAAATTCTGGAAAAAGATCATTCCGGATATTAAAATCCGGATTCATCTGGAATACTAACAATGCAGTTCGGAAAAATAATCAGGATAAGGGTATTTTTAGAAGAAAAAAAAATAGGGCGAACGAGAGTTCCATAGAGTGGAAAAAGTAATACCGTTGCAATTTTTGTTTGTCGATTTAGTCCACAATAATATTACTAAATCCAAATACTTTGACCGAAACAAAGCCCATAACAACTATTTAATAAAGAATACTGCACTTCTATGTGCACATTTTGCTCGCGCCTAGCATGATTTTCAGTTTTACCATTATGTGAGATAAGTCACGCTGCGTGACTTAACTCACCCATCTTATTAGTTCTGCGTGACTTAAGTCACACACCACTGGCCTGTGCGCGAGTTAACTCACGCACGTTGGTCGGTGGCCAGGGCTCATGAACAAACGTTTTTTGGACGGTGATCAAGTTTTCAACCTTCAATCTACATATTTTTTACAATTTCTACACGTTTTTTTGACCACATTTATGGTGGTTATAACCTATACTACCATTTCCACATATAAATACCCCTCCATACTTTCATATTTCCTCACACCATATCACGCTCTCTCCCTCCTCACTCTCTCCCTCCATTTCTCTTCTTCTTTTTTTTCTTCAATAGGTCTCTAGTCACTTGCAGTAAATGGTGGTCGGTTTTGAGGTAAATGGTGAGTAGCCAACATGGAGGAAGTGATCAACCCTTGGGATAAAATTAAATTTGCTTCTCTTTACCCCAAAAACTTTTTACCGTGGGTAAAAAGAATCTTCTTGGGGTATAAAAAGAACCAGATTTAGATTTAGCCTAAGGGTTGTTGATGTATTTCCTCCAAGAAGGCTGCTCACTATTTATCCCATGACTGATCACTATTTACCCCAAAAGGGTAAAAAGAAAATAAGTAGATTATTTAGTGAATTCGAATAAATGTATCAATTATTGTATGAATTCTATTAATAAAATGAGATGTTGTTATCTGTATTAATTTTGTTCATTTATTTTTATTTATATTTCCTTTTATTTTCTAATTTTGTATTTAATGAATAAATTTGAATAAACATTAATTTAGTTCATTTCCTTTTATTTATATTTGCTATTATTTTCTAATTTTGTATTTAATGAATAAATGCAAATAAATATTAATTTAGTTCATTTCCTTTTATTTATATTTGTATTTATTTAATGAATAAATTCGAATCAATATTTATTTTAAGTGCATAAATAAATTAGAATAAAGTAAATTAATAATTTAGAATAATGCAAACAAATTAATTTTAATAAAATAAATAAATTAGAATAAAGTGAACAAATAAATTATAAAATAAAGTGAATAAATAAATTAGAATAACGTAAATAAAATAATTTGAATATAGTAAATAAATTAAATATAGTAAATAAATAAAATAATTTAAATTTGAATAAAGTAAATAAATAAATTAGAATAACGTAAATAAAATAATTTGAATATAGTAAATAAATTAAATAAAAGTGAGTTCAAATAAAGTAAATAAATAACAAGTAGCGTGAGTTAAATAGTACAGAATTTAACACTTACGTTATTTAACTAACACAAGGGTATTTTTGGCAAGGCTGTTGGGAGTGAGTAAAAAGTGCTGGGAGAAGAGCAGAATTCTTTAATAAAACCATATAATGTAGTTTATTGATTCTACTTGTTAACGAATTTTTTGTTGATCAAACCATTTTAAGTTTTAGTAAAGGTCAAATTGGTTCGGAGAATCCAAATTCAAAGTTTGATTAGAATAATTATTGGCATATTCAATCACCCGGTCCCTTAACTTAATTGATTATCTCAATTTAGTCCCCTAACTATAATTTGTATCAATTTGGTCTTATATGTTTTGCTCTGTTATTAGTTTTAGTCCTTTCTATTGGTTCTCTAAAAAAAGCGTTAACAGAAAGGACTAAAACTAGTAACAGAGCAAAACATAGGAGACTAAATTGGTACATAAGTTAACGTTTTTTTTAGAGAAACTAACAGAAAAAACTAAAACTAGTAAGAGAGCAAAACATAAGGGATCAAATTGATACAAATTATAATTAGAAGACCAAGTTAAAATAATCAATTAAGTTAAAGATAAGGTAATTGAATAAGCCATAATTATTTATCAAACTTTATTGTCTTTCATCAAATTCCAAATTTTCAAGATCTCTTGTCAAGAAAAAAAAAAAAAAAAAACTTTGCCACTCATCCTACATGTACTAGGACCAATAAATTGATAAAAGTTTCTGAACAAACACCTCAATTCCAATAATTTCAGATCGTAACTCTTTTTTGTAAGAGACCCATCATTTCCTTAGAAATAAAAAGTTACACATTTCAAAAATTAAAAACCCTAAATCAACAAATTGGGAATAACACTGAACTCATCTCGCCGGAAAAACCATAACTTTACCGGAAAACGTCGTCAACCGCCATCAGCATTAAGAAGGTCCGTCCAAGTTTCCTTTTTTCCTTTATTTTTTTCTTCATGTATTGTGTTATTTACGAGGATGCGATTCATTGTTAACATTTATTCAATTGGTTCAATTCATTGGTTGAGTTTATTCTTAGTTTTAGAATAGCGTGTAGAAATTGAAAATGTGCTTTTTAGAATTTATGATTTTCTTAGCACAAGTAGGTTCCTTTATTTTGATTCATTACTATCTATATTTTTTTCAAGTAACCGTTGTTTTGGTTTCTGAATGTGTGATGCGTTGTCATTTTAGTCTTTTAATTTGTCGAAATTACATTCACATTCTCCAATGTTTCTTTGGTTGGTCATCTTGGTCTTCAAATGTGTTTTTAGTGAGTCATTTTGGTTTTCAAATGTGTTTTTCGTTAGTCAATTTAGACCATAAACTACAGATCAAAACACAAAATGGAGATGCATTTGCAATTTTGATATATGCAGGGACTATATGACAACTCCCTATACATTCAGAGACTAAAATGACTATTTACTCGTCACACTTTCACATGAATCATTTCTTGGTGACATAATCTATGAAGCACGGGCACCTTTGATTTTGACTATCATTATTGGTGGCTTAATCCTTTACATTGTTTGATATCAGTTTCTTAGCTTGTTTCTTTTCTTGTTATCATTGTTGTTTATCGTTTTGGTATTGTAACTTTGTAATAACTCTTTAAGTCTTTTTCTGGCACTTCTTATGCTGGAAGGACTTTGTTGGTTTCGTTAATATATTCCATTTTCGCCTTTTCAAAGAAGAAAAAAATTGACATCGACAATAATTTGATGAAATGGAAGTAATTGAAGGTAACAACATGTGTCAGTGTCCAAAACCGAGTACATAGTTGAAGCGACTGTGTCCGGTCTAACTTTTGTAACATTTCGTAGAAATTGAAACTATGCATTTTAGAATTTATGATTATCGTAGCACAAAAAGATTCCTTTATTTTGATCCAATCCTGTCTATATTTTGCACATGTTGTAGTTGAAGCATTTTCTTCATGACGCAATCTATGAACTACAGACACAATGTCAACCCTGGTTATAATTTGAGCAAATAGAAGTAATTGAATGTAACTACGTGTATCGGTGTCATCTCAATAACGACTTCAATCTAAATTTTGGGTGCTACACAGGATCAGTGTTGTTAAATAGTAGCTATAGTGGCACTTAAGTGCTATAACGTAGTGGAATTTAAACAAATCACTGTTGTTCCTCAATATGCTTTTAAGTACAAAATATTGTCGACTAATGACTATAGCAGCACTATAGTATTGTTACGTAGCGGAATTGGAACAAACTGCTTTTTTCTGCAATCTGCAATTGATAATACCGCATAGGATACAATACAACTTCTATTGCTAACTTTGCATCCTTTTCAGGTCTGGCTTATACCTCAGATAGTTTCGTCAACCAAGTCTTTCTGTGGCTTAAAACAAGAGAGGTTTACTGTCTTTATTTAGAAAGAATGACAGAAATCCTGAGCTACACTGCTTACAGGCAGTTATCTCAAATGTTCTTTGCCGTTATCTTCTTTCACGTTTCTGAATATTTTCTAGCCGCCGTCATTCATGGGAAATCAAGTGTAACTCTGCAGTCCCTTTTGATTAGCAAACACTACATTTTGGCAATGGTATTTTCATTGCTAGAATATTTAATTGAGGTTGCATTCTTTCCTGAGCTAAAGGAACATTGGGTGATCAGTGATTTAGGATTGGTATTGGTTGTGATAGGTGAAATTATAAGGAAGGTGGCGATAATAACAGCAGGGCAATCGTTTACTCATATTATAAGGGTCCGTCCTGATGAACATCACCATCTGATTACGCATGGTATATATAAGTTTATTCGCCATCCAGGGTATTGTGGTTTCTTCATTTGGTCTGTTGCTACTCAAATAATGCTTTGCAATCCTTTATCAACTATTGGATTTGCAGTAGTTGTCTGGAAGTTCTTTTCTACCCGAATTCCTTATGAGGAATACTTTTTAAGACAGTTTTTTGGAATAGAGTATGTTGAATATGCTCAACAAGTTGTGTCTGGGGTGCCATTTGTAAACTGAAGACCGGTTAGCTCTGCAAGGTGAACCATATATTCACTGCAAAGTAGTCAATAATGTTTCAAATCATTTTTTCTGTAACAGCTTTAACCTGTGCTTTGCGTGCTGGAGATATGAAGTGCTTGGCTATGCGAACCCTTTCTTTCATTACATGCAATTCTGCTGGATTTGGCCTCTGGGAAAAAAATCAAAGTAGGGTAGATGGTGGTTAAGATTAAGTTTTGAGATCTTAATCAGGTTGTTGCAGATTACTGATTGCAAGCCTGCTGATTTTACTTCATCCAAACCGTTTTGGGTTTCTACTGCTCAGTCATATTCTGACCAATGTAACTTGGCTTGTTACAATCTAACTAGGGTTCTGTTTACCAATGAAATTTAGCTTGTTACAATCTAACTAGGGTTCTGTTTGTGTGAGGACATGTATGTGCTTTTTGTGATTTAATCTTAGCAGTCACTAGAATTTTATCTTAAATTTGTAGCTGTATTTGGATGTGTTTGTCAAGCATAATTTCGAATGAGTTTATCCCAATGAAGCTTGGATGCCTGATACGGATACGATACGGGACCGATACAGAAAAATTTTAAAATTCAAGACACGGTACGGACGGGATACTTTAATCAAAAATTAAATTTAAACTACATATTAAAACTCAAAATACAAACTATGGACTAAAACTCAAGCAAAAAAATAAGCGCAAAACCTAGACCAAACAGACATAGAACAACGACAAGGTACAACAATGAAATTGCTTTCACCTGATAATCAACAATAGGAGCATCTTAGACAAACAATATTGATAATAAAGAAAATGACAGTAAGTCAATTATATATGATATATCCTAAAAAGAGAACACTATTACCTAGGAGCGTATTGATTTTCTGTTGTCTATCCCCCGCGTATCCTTGATGTATCTTAAAGGTATCAGACAATTGTTTTTATAAAAAATAAAATTTAATTTTCGGATACTCTTCCGATACGTATCGAGAAGTATCGGTCAGATATCGGTGCAGGATACGATAGGATACCAGTACGTCATCTATTTTGAAGTATCTGGGTTTAAGAGGTTTATCCTAATGTACAAAATATCAGTATTTATTACTCCCTCCGGTCTCAAATGTAAGAAACTTTTCACTTTTTAAGTTCATTCAATAAATGATGTATGTGGTCTATAATAAGGACCACATACATCATTTATTGAATGAATCTAAAAAGTGAAAAGTTTCTTACATTTAAGACAGGAGGGAGTATATCATTTTAAATTTCTATTTAAATTAGTATTTGGAAACCAAGTCAATCTTGTCTTGCTAAACATATAATTCTACTATCCATATAACGGCTAATAGATTATGTTTATAGTAATGTAATCAATTCAATTTGTGAAATATTACAGTAGATTGAGATATAAGAATTTAAGTCTTAACAGTTGATTTTAAAATTGAGGGACTGCTGCTGCTAAAAATCTAGAGGGACAAAACTCTTAAATCTCTTTTGGGTGGTTTCGACATGTTGCTTTTTAGGACTATAGCATTTGGTATGATTGCAATAAGGAAGAATGTCATGATTTAAGCAGCAAAGAAAAATTCTTAAGGTTTGGGATTGGTGACTAAATTTTTATAATTTCAAAATGGTGAAGGATACGAATCAATTGCAAGGACACTCAAATAGGTTCATGTGGTTATGGATATAAAAAGCTCTGTCTCCAAATTTCCGGCAATTTACTCATTAGTTTTTTTGATTGGTATGTTAGAGACTACATTGATAACAAGTGGTTACGTTTAAAATATAAGAACAAAATTGATACTAGTGGTTAAATATAGGTACCAACTTGATAGTTTATGAATCAAAGACTTTTTACAATTTTCATAATCTTAGTATTTGAGAACACATTACAAAGCCGGCAACCAATTTGGTAGTTTACTCTGCCAACATTTGTTTCTCATAGACTACTCAATGAAATGGTCCATTTTAAATATCCTTTGTTTACACATTTTATAAGGATCCCAATCATAATTATACAGAACTTTTGCACTACAATTGATATTGAAATAGCCATAATTTCCCATCTTAAGATAAAAAATGCAGGCTGGTAAGTGGTAAGCGGAGATAGAGAAATCTAATTGTGATTTATTTATGGCTGCTATGAAAATTGATGAGTCTAAAATTAGCCATCTTTGCTATTTGACATCTCTTAGTAAATCAGGAAAGCCTATGTTAGTATTCCAATAATAACTGTAGTATATCACTATTCGAAAAACACATTTTATGTAATATGAACTTCCAAATTAAAAATAAACTGCCTCTACTAGACTAGAAAATTCCTACTATACTAACAATTTTCACAGCTTGACAAGGTTATTAAGTTACATAAAACAAGAATAGATTTGTCTTCAACCCTCCCAGGAGGAAAAGGCAAATATCAGATTTCCCACTGATAAAATAACAGCGAAGACGGCATGCTTCATGCTGAGAATAAGAGGATGACAACGAAAAGAATCATATTTGGTTCACAGGGATGACAATTCAACTTCCTGAGAGCAAGGACGGTACACTACAAATGTGCCATCCATTGAGAAGGATCCAGTATTAAAACAAGTGATTCCTGTGTACTTGAATGCCTTCTGCGGACTTCTGTCTCCCAAGACTATCTGCAATCACAACAGCAGAATTTCAGTAAATTATTTCCAAGGTCCGAGTCTTGAAGAATAATGAGTAATATTTATAATATTTACAAGATTGTATTACTTTCATCACATCATGAACAGCTACCCAAATTATTTCAAGATATTGATATGTCAAATACCAAATAGAATAGATAGTGACAGTAAAAGACATTGTTGTGTTGTACGAAAAAGGAAAAAGAAACAATTCAGGTATTAACAGTACCGTGTGTGGAGTTGGATATAGATGAAGGGAATGATCATAATTCCATATGATGGGTTGCTGTTTAGTTAGAGGGAGTGGACAGAGATGACTTTGATGGGTTATGGTGGCAACAAGCTGCAATTTAAACACACAACAGATGAATTTTAGTTTTTCTAAAAACCAGAAGGCAACAGTTATTAAAGCAGAAAACATAGATAAGAGATGAATTACATGCTGAAAAGGATCAACAGTTTCTGTCTCAGAAGGTGGCAGTAAACACGATCGACGCATGTTATACAGCTGATCCTGGCGGAAAAATACAATTTCTTGGGTATAGAATTTTACCCTGTGGTTAAACATGTATGAGTTTTGTAAGAACAATCAGTTTTGATAACTAAAAACCAAAAATGTATTGGAGACGAAGATATCCTATGCAATCATATTCAAATCTAATGTTAACCTGCAAGGATTGCTTGAAAATATGGCACCGGAAATATTATTTTGGAGCTCCTCAGTTAAATATTTAGGCAGAGCACACCTTGGAAGAGCTGTTGAGCCTGAAAATACAATTGAGTGTTATATCATAGAAGATTAGAAGTGGTTGAAAGTAAGAAGCGCAAGTAATTATCAATTTAATTCAATACCTGCATCGCCAGGACCTGGAATAAAAAGAAATCGACAGTTCTCTTTTAACCGTGGACGGGCAGCAATAATTTGTCCTAGTTTGCCAAATTGCGACCTGCATATCGACGTGTCTAATAATTGTCATCCCCACATAACAATACAAGCAATAAAAAACAAAATGTTCATTTGAACTGATTATAATTAACGTGACTCATCGCCTAATGTGATTTGGTGTGCAGCAGTGTGTTCTGGAATGATTAGTATAAATGACTCATGACAACGCAAGGGAGCTCACCTTAGGCTTGAATAAGCGTTAAATGCAAGGCTACATTTCTCAGAACAGAAGTCTCCCATGAAAACAAATAAGGAAGGAACCACGTCCACACTCTCAAAACCATCAAGAACAATCTCTAGCTTTCCAAAAGTCTTCTCTACGAAGTAACAATGTCTATATATCAAGATACACTTTTATACCAAGGTGACAAAGGAAAGGCAAGAAAGAAAGAAAAAAACAAATTGGCTTTTCAAATTACCTCTTCTTTGTCTAGCCAAATATCAGATAGTATGACAAACATGTCATTGACTGCTCTTTTCTCCATCTCTGCTTGCCTGATCTATTGCATAGGTAATGGATATTTAATTTTAATGGAGTGACGATACCAATAAAAATACATGTGACTATTAAATAGTAAGTTTGAGGAAGGGAGTAATAAAGATACCGTTTCTTCTTTTGTAAAAGTACCACCACCAAAAAAATCATGGCCTGCAAGTACTTGAAGTGATGTATCTCTATCCTCTAATGGAGGAAACCCACATGTAAAAATCTGCAGCAAAAGATGCACCAATTATCCACATATTGATATTGAAGTGACAATGCACAAACCAGTAAAATGGGTCACGTGCAAAAACACATACCAAATAGCAAAGCTTTGATGTTTTAAGTACGAAAACCATAATTTCTAAGGTTTGATGCATCTGAGACAGATCACATATATATGTGAAATTCAATTTCTCTATTAAGTTTTAAACCCCTAATCATTAAGATAACAGTAAACCATTGGTTTCTTATCTTAAACATATTTATATTTTACTTAAACTATCCCTCTAAAAGATTAATGAAGAACCATAACCTTGAACCTTGACTTCTTTCAAGAACATATATATTATACACCAAATGATTTTCACACAACATGCCCAAAAACTACACACAAGTACAACATGAGCCTTGACCTAGTGGTTGGCGCACAGGATGTGAGTGTTGTAAACCTCGGAGTACTAAGTTGGAAAACATAAAAAAACTACTGCACACAAGTGGTGTCTTTCCTTCTGAACCCAAGCAGGTCTACTTATCCATTTAGACTCATGCAACATCTAGTTCTCTTATGCAAGTAGCATCATTCCACACCCATATGCAACTCAAAGAAAAAAGTTATAATACATCTGAGGCCCAATAATCAACTTCAACATCTTGCGTCTGTCAAAGGCATATTTCGGCTTTTAGAATGAGTTCAGATTTCTTTTTTAGGGGCATGCACGGTCAATGTAGGATCATCAAAAGATGTTGTCAAGCAAAACTAAACATAGAAGTCATAAAAGTTGTGACCAAATTTTAGTAATCTTATTATGAATAAAGCTGACCTTAGTAAAATTTTGCAAAAAGTCATTTGTTTGGATAAAATTTAGAAGTCATACAACTTGCGACTGTAGTGAACTTCATGGATAAACAGGGTTTATGAATAAAAGCATAAAAATCAAATATCGGATATATTGGTTTTACAAAATTAAGAGAACATGAACCAGATATCACGAAGGAAATGTTAACAAGAACCTGAAAAATGCCCTCTGCAAGCATCTCGCCTTCGGCCACAACTATAGTGTTCTCTAAGAAGAATCCTGTGGTAATCTTGTATGGATCGTCAAAGAAACTAATGACCATACTTCATGCTTACAATAAACTTGAACTGTTATACGAGTTAAAGCAGACACATTAATTGAAATTATGAAAAGATAGAACAAATGTGCTCTGAGCACTTTGTATGCACTGTGTACAGAATCCTTTATCAATTAGATTGTAACACTAACATAACATGGCATGAACTAACAAGATGCAACCTAATCCAACCCATCCCGGACTTGGTACATTTCAGGCACACAAAAAAAGAAATGCTAAAAGAGGTAATTATAAATCACAATGACATTTAAAGGAGTACATTTAATTGGCTTAAGCAAACATTATTTAAACACTCGTTTATTATTGTTTTATCCCCAACAAGAACTGTGTAATAAAACATTTAAAAAGATTATGGAGTTCTTAGTACAAAATAAAATAATTTTTATCAAAGCATAAAAGGATATAGCATCAGTTAAGTTGATTTCAACAGAAGCGCTAAGGTCTTCCAAATAAAAGTGTCCATCCTCCAGCTGAGATATTACTCCCATTACCCATCTTCTACCTTTTCGCCCAACCAGGGATTGAATAGGAGATATCTGACATAAACAGCATAGCAAAATATTACATACTAATCATCCTCAAAACATCAACTTGAATATATGTATTGAACACATAGTTCTAAACATTAGGCAACATCATTTGAAATTCAAAGTCAATTGGAGAATCCAGCAGTACCTCACAACTCCGGAATTGTGAAAGTTCGGACTCAAAAGCCGGCCTTGAAAAATCCTGATGGCGAGAAAGCCTTTGGGACAACAACAAAAATCTATCTCTATACAGAGCAGATTTTGCTGGTGGGTCCCCAAGACGAGGTAAGCTTCCTGGGTGTCTGGAATAAAAACACAAAAATTAACATGGTCCGAAGTTAACACCGTATGATAAACCAATTTAAGTATGAATGGCCAACACAAATTTCCAACAAATAACTAAACTATAGACATGTTTCTCACACAATACGTAGAATGATAGTAATTTGTCATGCTTTAGTACTTTTACTCATCCATAAGCAAAGTAGCATAATTGATAATACATAAGATTTAACGGACAGGCACCGACACTGACTTGTCATGCTTTAGTACTTTTACTCATCCATAAGCAAAGTAGCATAATTGATAATACATAAGATTTAACTGACAGGCACCGACACTGTCAATTAATCATAACCATTAGATCATTACAGATATTGACTTTAATCATATCTACCTTAAAAGCCATACAAAATATGGTTTGTTAATGGTTTACAAAGTTTTTCGACCAATATCGAATCAAAATTAATTCATTTCTAATGCAAAACAAAACTTTATTTGGGGTTACATGAAATTTCTAATGCTCATTGGACTTCCTCTCATTTTGAATACCATCAAAATTACAATAAAACCATCAACCACAAAAGCTAGTAGTATAAAAACTTTGGAAAATTACCAATCAATGAACTCCAAAGTCTAATGAAACTTGAGTAATGCAGAACAAATTCTACTAATATTTTATTTTTGATGGTAAATATTTTATCATGACTTCCTTAGCTCCTTTAATTGGTAATTTGCCCACATAAAAATCAATTACCAGAAAACTAATCAAACATTGTTTTTTACTTGCACTAATCTGTGAAGGACCAACACAGACACGGACACTTTCCCAAAACAGAGTCATGTCTGTGTCGAACACCACTTTGATCAAAAGTGTCAGTGCTACATTTGCCCTGATTTCAAAATTCAATTACATTCACAAATCAATTTCAAGAATATTCATCACCAGAAAAGAAATCAAACAAGAAAAAAGGAAGAAAACAAAATCATTCCCAAAAAACGTACTGGTAGAAATTCCTTCTGATAGGGTCGTATTTATATCTAGGAATATCGAACACATCAATGACACCAATGGCTGAAGAAGAGGAGGATGCAAACATATCAGTAGTTTCCTCCATCCCATCCGCTGCCAATAGCAAGTTCACCACACGTTGCACTGGTTCCACATCGATTATCGCAGATTTCACTGCAATCTCACACAACAAAATTTAAACAAAAAAAAAAGAAGGTTCAGCATCATGAAATTGAATCAAAAACCTAAGAATCCAAGTAGATTTCACTTCAAGTTTGCAAAAAAGATATTAAAAAAAAATCCAGCATCATGAAATTGAATAGAAAACCTAAAATTCCATGTAGATTATAGTAGATTTCACTTCAATTTTGCAAAAATAACAGCAACAAAAAGTTTCAGCATCATCATATTGAATCAAAAACCTAAGAATCATTGTCGATTACTGTAGATTTCACTTAAAAAATTTAAAATAAATTCAGCATCTAGAAATTGAATCAAAAACCTAAGTATCCTTGTTGATTATAGTATATTTCACTTCAAAAAAATTTAACAAATAAATAAAAAATTCAGCATCAAGAAATTGAATCAAAAACTTAAGCATCCTTGTTGATTATAGTATATTTCACTAAAATTTCCCAAAAATAACAACAAAAGTCTCAGCATCATGATATTGAATCAAAAACCTACAAATATTTAGGGTATGTTTGTTTTAGCTTTAAAAAAAATAGATTTATTTTAAAAAAAAATCACTTTTTACAAAATGATTTTTAACTAGTTCATGTGTTTCCTCCTTGTTTTTGAAAAAAAAAATAGATTTTGAGAAAAGCTAATCCTAATAGCTTTCATTTTAGAGTTAAAATAATTTTTTTGATAAGATGATTTTTCTAAAAATCCTAAGCAAACACTTGAAAATGACAAAAGTGATTTTTAGATTTTTTCCTAAACAAATCTAAAACAAAGAGGGCCTTAATTAAAGATTATAGTAGATTTCACTTCAATTTCGCAAAAATAACAACAACAAAAAGTCTCAGCATCATGAAATTGAAACAAAAACCTAAGAATCAATGTTGATTATAGTAAATTTCACTTCAATTTCGCAAAAATTAAAAAAAGTTTCAGCATCATGAAATTAAATCAAAAACCTAAAAATAATGATAATTATTGTAGATTTCACTTCAATTTAGAAAAGATTAAAAAAAAAAATCAGCGTCATGAAATTGAACCGAAAACCTAAGAGAGAGAGAGAGAGATTACGAGATTCCTGTTCGAGGTGATCAAGAACAATATCGGTGGCTTCATCTTCTTCTTCGGTGAGTTCAAAGCGAGTAACGAAAGAGAGGATTTCTTCAAGTGCTTCGGGTTTGATGTTGTAGCCTCTGATTTTGCACTTTTTCTGGATTTTCTTCTTCGTTGAAGCATTCATCGTTTTTTTCTCTCTCTACGATTGAGTTGAGATGAGAGAAAGAGCGGGAAAATGAAAGGGAAAATTGTGTATTTGAAGGAAACAGCGGGAAAATAGAGGAATTTCTTGTGAAAAGGCGCGTTTTATAGGATAGGATTCACCAATGTGGATTTTTGAGAGGGGAGTTACCACCAAATGTGGATATGAGCCTCTTTTAGTCCATGATTATGGAAAAAATAATTTAATAATGTTTTTTTTTCCTAATTTAACCGATAAAATAATAAAAATT
>Ga0315913_1006547_pt1 | contig 14074 bp, 6 predicted proteins | sample MpolsnodulesMG_FD_207736 | JGI IMG/M metagenome (GOLD analysis project Ga0315913, IMG submission 207736) | Medicago polymorpha root nodule microbial communities from Los Angeles, California, United States - small nodules | ecosystem: Host-associated > Plants > Roots > Nodule | place: USA... | reverse complement strand
GAAACCACCTAAGTCGAGTTTCCACCATCTTTTCTACTATAGGTGCTACCCTAACTATCTCTCTAATACTCGTTTAGAATCCTATCTTGTCTAATCTTACCACACATTCAATGCATCATCCTCATCTCTTCTATACTTATTTCATTGTCATATTGGTTTTTCATCGCCCAACATTGTCTCATACAACCAAGTTGGTCTTACAACTTGAACCATGAAAATAATTAAAAACAGTAAAATAAAAAATCAAACTTTAATAATTAACTAGTAGCAATTAGAGATCTGAATCATGACTTACAGGTAAAGAGAGTGAAAGGTGATGAGATTCATCAACCCTTAATTCAAAAGGACCTTCCAATTTGATATCATCAAGAAAAGCAATGGAACTGAGTTGATGAACAAGAGAAGCTAAATCTGGTTTTGGTGTTGTTGTGAACTTGTTGTGATTCCAATATGAAATATCGTCGGAGAATTTAACTGTGAAGTTATTCTTACCCGACCCGATTCGAAATTGGTAGTTTTGAGAAGTTCCGAATCTGATTTTAGCAACATCGAAGTTGAAAACTCGAAGATCGTTTAAATCCCAGTTTTGTTTGGATGAAATTGCTTTCAAAATATCCTGATATTGAAAAATAAATTAGATATTGATTTTGAAATAAAAAAGAAAAGGAAAAATGATACCTGGAAAATGTGGGTGATGTTGGAGTGAGTAGAAGAAGAAGCGTTTGAGAAAGCAGTGAATAATTGAAGGAAGAAGATGATGAAGAATGAAAGTTGGAGGAGACGAAGAGTTATCATCGTGTCCTTCAAACGGAGATCAGGTGGTGGTGAGAACAATGGAGTACATACTTGATACTACACCAGAGACAGTTATTATTTATTCAAGAGCATATAAGCAAATGTGTCCGGTAAGTGTATCTCAATTAAACTATTATTTACATGATCAAGGTTCATAATTTTTTGGTTCTTTCCATCATTTTCATCCTTTGCTAGTTAAAGTAATGGACCTAGAACACATAAAACCTTGAAGAAAATGTTAGAGTTATAAACTCCATGTTTGGAACACCTAATTTTGAAAATATGCTACTTAGTGGAAAATAAAAATATTCATTTTGGCAATACATTTGTAATTTTGGAGCATTTGTAATTTTGTTTAAGAACTAATTTCAGATGAATAGTCCTCAAAAAAGTATGGATGGAAAAAAAATCATGTTGGGTCCTAATTTCAGCGATCAGTTATATGCATATATGTCCTACAACTTTAACAATTCAACTTTATATTTCAGTTGATTTTCTTTTCATCTGTTAAATGGAATGTGACACATGAAAGTTGGATAACATATTAGTTTTTATCGTAATAATGCCACTTATTATAATCTATGTATGGCATTAAGCAGAAGCGGACCTAGACTTCCGATCAGGGCCGGCCCTGGGCATAGGCCAGGGGTGCGGTGGCCTAGGGCCCTTGCCGGTAGGGGCCCTATAAAAAATTTACGATAGGGGGTGTATATAGAAATATTTGGTTTTTTGGGGGTGTGTATAGCAAATTTTACTGAAAGGCCCAAACACGTTGAAAGGCTATGCTGAAGCCTGTTAATGTTGATGGCCCTTTTGTCTCAATTTGCTATATATTTCCCCTTATATACAAAGATTTCTATATACACCCTCCCTATAAATTTTTTAGTTTTTCTTAATAATGTGCCAAAAAAATTATTATCGAATAAATTCGTCATATTTTTTTGAGCCCTTTGTCTCTAATAATGTGCCTCACTAATATTAAATATATTGGTCATATTTATTATCCAAGAAATTGAGAATTTTATAACAAAACAAATTATATTTTAGTTGAAAATAAGCCTACTAGAGAAATTAATCTTAATGTTGTCTTTCAAATGTTTCAAAAAATTAAATTATATCATTATGCTAAATCATGTGAGACGAATTTAGTATCATGTGGCCCACTCTTTTTTTTTTGTTTTTTTGTTCTTTTTTGGTAGTAAAACACGAGGAAAAAACGAAAAAGAAAACCTGATAAAATCACAACAATGAGCTAAAAAAAATTATGATGTGTTATGTAAAGGGCCCTTTTCTCATATTATGCCTAAGGCCTATAAAACTCTAGGAACGGCCCTGCTTCCGATATTGGTGTGGCTCAAAGGATATTTTAAGAGAAATTCTTGCATGGTCTTGCCCTTAACACGTCATCCTTGAGCTCATCCAATCAAATAATTTCAATTAATTAGTTTAACATCAAAATAGAAAGAAAAAAAATATTGCCACCCAAGAACAATTATCTGAGTGGAGTTACTCTCTCTGCATTTTTTGGAACGACTCACCCTTCTTTTCCGTTACCATGTCCATCTCTTTTATTATACCAATAATTCAAGTTTCATAATTGTGTGGAGAATTCAGTTTTTTTTCTAATTCCAGTCTCATCAGCTTTGGGACTTTGAGGATGAAGTTTATGTTGCTTAAGAGTGCTGAAATTATTCAAAGAAACTTAAGTCGGCATGTTTGATAATAATAAAATGATGCAAGAGATGATATTGTGGGTTTCAAAGCATCTTAGGAGAAGTTGACGAGGAGAGTACCATTAAATCAGTGATAAGTTAAGTCATGTGGGTTTGAAGAAGGTTACTGAAAACTGCCTTTCAATTTAAATAGATCATGTTGTCTTTTCCCCTTAAAACCCATTTAATTTTTTATTTTATTTTATTAACTAATTAATTGAAATTATTTGATTGGATGAGCTCAAGGATGATGTGTTAAGGGCAAGACCATGCAATAATTTCTCTTAAAAAAAATCCTTTTAGCCACACCAATATCGGAAGTAGGGTCGTTCCTAGAATTTTACAGGTCTTAGGCATAATATGAGAAAAGGGCTCTTTACATAACACATCATAATTTTTTTTAGCTCATTGTTGTGATTTTATCAAGTCTTCTTTTTCGTTTTTTCCTCGTGTTTTACTACCAAAAAAGAACAAAAAAACAAAAAAAAAATGAGTGGGCCACATGACACTAAATTCGTCTCACATGATTGGATGGGCTCAAAAATGAGTGGGCCACATGAAGTGTATTATATTCATCTTTATCTTTCTTTTATATCACTAACCATTGGGATTGAGAAATGATATTTTTGAACAACTTTATTTTTAATACTCACATGATGTTCTTATCTTTTTTAGCTAATAAGAAGAGATTGAAAATAGAGGAATGCTAACAACAATATTTTTTAAACACTCTCTAATAGTCACCGGTAAAATCAATAGATATCTCACCACCTTATGTGAAAAGACGGTGTTGTTGGCCCTGCCCTTTGAGAATATGCATGTGGGACGCGTGATCTAGAGAATCAATATTGAAATTTTAGAGATATATTAAGTGTGTAATTTTCGTTGTGGTCAAGTATTCATATGGTTATGGACACCACTTGTGGTGAAAGATCAATGATCACAAACACTTATAAGATTCATTTTCTAACAATACCGTTCTAATTCCTTAACACACATATTTTGATTGTTATCTTAATGGTTGAACTGAGGTACTGTACAAAAGTATAGTCACATGCCACTTGCTAATCCAAACTGCCCTCTAGTTAGTCATTAGTTTTAACAAGTCCACAATGAGCTGAGAATGATGATTAACCAAATAAACTTGTTGGTGACATTAGGTACAAAACATCTATCAATATGAAATTAATTAGGACAATAACCATACCGCCAATGGAGAATTATAAAAGAATATACTCAGTATACATGTACACCAATTCAACATTCTACATTCAATCAATAACCTATTAGCAACATTCAGGATTCCAATAATCTAAGGATATGCATTCCTATTCCTAAATTACTCAAAAACACGTGTTTTTTGGAGATATTATTTTGTCTTTTTGAGTTTGGTATCTTTATTAGTTTCAGAAGGTGAGATTTGTTAGAAAGTATGCAATGACTAGGCTAACAATACAAATTGCATCCAAAAGAGAGGAAAAGAAATATGGAAAAATGGGAGATACAAAGAAAAAGAAGAGCAAACTAATCTTACTCTTAAGACCATTTATATTGACAGATTAATTTTCAATTCCCTAGGCTAACAATACAAGTTTTCCTCAAAAGTTCATTATCTCAACAATATCATCATATTACATTAATGATGGCTAAGCTCTTGCAGATTGCACTCACAAAGCACACTGCACATTCATTAACCCAGGAAACTGAATCAGATTCAATAAAAGGTTTAACTTTCTTCAGCTCGCTTTCTTCAAATCAGACCCTTTAGACATTTGGCCTTGTTCTCAAATCAGGCAATGTACTAAGAGTGACATTATTTCCCATGTCTCTTTCCAATTTTAGGGGAACTTACGGCAGCGGATGCTTTGATAAGGCCATAAAATCGATCTTGAAGGATCTTATGACCAAAAAGAATTCTCAAAATTTACTCCAACATACTTAATCTCAAACTTAAGGAAGTAACCGAGCATGGTCGCTTTCTAAAAACAGAACAGTATTTTTCTGGAGCCAGCTCAATAGTGTCCTTGCAAACCAATGCAGTTCCTATCTGTGCATAAGGATCATAAGCGATCAACGACGCATAACCTGTTATATGCTAGTGAATTAAAACGATGCAGAACCTGTGACATGTCAGCGAATTAAAAACATCAGGTGAGGAGAAATATTAGGGATTGCTGCATTTTAGAGGGAATTTGTTAGGTTAAATTGGTGGACTGCATTTTAGATAGAATTTGTTAGGTTAAATTGCTGCTACCTTAATACATCATTCTTAGAGGGTAATTATTAGGTTAGGTTAAGTTGCTGCAGACCTAATAAAATTAATAAATAATGATACTTAATAATGTTTTTTTTAAGAACATATTGACAATCAAATTAAACCTAACCTCTATTGTCCCCGTGAGCTTAGCTCAATTGATATGGACAATGCATAAAATAAGCAAGGTCTGAGGTTCAAATCCCGGCCACTACAAAAAAAGCCTAACCTCTGTTGATTTGGGTGTCGATTTCACGTCACATCATTCAAAACCTACCACCAAAATCCATATTATACCATTATATTTTTTATTTTTTTTCTAAAGATATTATCATTTTTTTTATGTTGTAATATATTAGTAGTGTTATCTTAGCAAACATATTCTGTTCATGTATTTTTTAGTAATTATTTAATTTTTTTTATTTACGTTATGTACTTGTTAAATCGTATATAAAACTTATGATATTAGAATGAAAGTTAAATTTTATATTTTCACTAATAAATTTATTGGGTTATTTTATCAAAAATAAAAAATAAATTTATTAAACTTTTAAAAATGTCATCCCGATGGAACCGGACCAAAGCAACATGTTCTTCATCGGTTTGCTTTGGTTCAGATTTCGTGGTAAGGGATCGTAAAAGTTGAAGCAAACGGACTTGTTACACCTACCAAAAATACTTGCGGATACATATCCTAGATGAGTCTCTTGCCTCCATAGGTGATTTTGTTTATTTTAGTAACAGCACAAATTTACAAGAAGGGGTTAGGTAGTAAACAGAGCACAATGCACTAAAATATATTGGCTGTTCTGGACTGAGTGCTCGGGAAAAGGAGCAAGATGTATAGGTTGTTCTGATCGGCGATCTTCTTCGGCAGGATTCTCCAAATTCTTTTTCTGCATAACGATCTGTGTCCTGAACATCACTAGTAGATTAGACGTATTAAAACCACTCTTAAGACTAACAGAAAATATCAAGATGTGCAAACTGCAGATGCAAATATTGATTGATTAAACATGTTTTGGATGTAGTGTATGATACTTACAGCTGCAGATGTATTTCGGAAGAACACCACCTCTAAGCGTTGACCCAAACATGGACATTGGACATGATACTGATGGTGACGCCTAGACACTACTAATAATTTTTAAAAACGAAAGTGGTTAAATTGTTACACATGTGTCGGACACCAAATGGACCTTAGTGTTGTGCTACATAACTAATCACTAGGTAGACAACTGGCCACCGGAATTATTACCTTTGAAAATGTCTCAGCAGCACAAGAAAAATCCATCAATTCTATGGCTGCAGTGGCTCCTGCAATTGTTCCTTTGCCAGCTCCATCAAGAAAACCAGCTTCTGTCGTCTGCCCTTTACGTACTTTGTGTAAAGCTAGTTCCTCCATCATACTAAATACACAAAATGGACATTACACTCAAGGCAGAGGCATGAAATCAACACATAAATCACAATTAAAATGATTTATCCTACCATAGTAGTTATCTACATTCAGATCTCTGCTGGGAACTAAAGATTCAAAGAATACGAGTATGGATATATCTATCAATCATCACCCACCAATTCGAGCAGAGATATCATACCAGACTTTATAAATAGGAAACTAAAGATCAATGCAAATAGAGAAAAATAACCATATTCACTGCCGAAAACTATACCATAACCTCAGTATGCATCATATTGAAACGATATTAACCCCAGACATGTATCGGTATTGTATTGTGTCTCAGTCTATTTAATCTAAAACATGAAAGTAATAATGGAATTATATAAGTAAGTGAAAAAGCAGTTTTGGTTCTTAGTTTAGTCAGTTCAAAAACTACGAGAAAAACCACAGTGGCTTCATTTTTATGAAATGCTATATGTATCATATTCTATCATCATTGAATAGAAGTTGAAATAGCTCAAAATCAGAGCACAATAGCAAGATAAAGAAACGGAAAAAGTCAGAACTGCACCTAACAACTATATCATAGAAAGGCTTCAAAGTTTATCTGTCTTTTTAGCTTCAGAGCAACAAGAGGTATCTCTTATAGAAATGTTATTCTACAAGAGAATTTAAATAAAGAATAGAGCTAGTATTCCACAATGTCCAAGTCTGAGAAAAAGTATTATTCATTAATGATGGCCAAGTTCTTGCAGGTTGCATTCATAAAAAACACTGCACATTCAATATCTCGTCCACTGATACATTTTTCTATTTCATAAACACTGCAACCATTTAGGTATGGAAAAAATACACAGTACAAATTAGCATACCAGCTCAGTTCAGACTACTTCATCAGAAGTATCCTTTACTATAGAAATAGGCTCAACTACTAGAAGTCTGTTATAGCAAGTAATAGCAAATTACCTTTTACTTCTTTCTTCGCTTCTGTTTTACAAACATGAGTGCATAAGTAATACAAGGTTCAGTAAACTCTGGAGGAAGTATCACAAGTTACACAAGAGCCTCTGGAGGAAGAACTGGTCGAAACTATGACATAGTAGACATCAAATTAGCCCAGGAAACTAAATCAGATTCAATAAAAGGTTTAACTTTCTTGATCAAAAGAGGCTTGAGCCTGTTTTCTTCAACTCTAGCCTTTATTTCAAACGAGACCCTTTCAACGCTTGGCCTTGTTTTGTGGACTCTCTAGGAGAACTTATGAAAACTGCTCATAGCCTATGAAAACAATTTTAACTTATACGAAAACAATTTAACTTAATTTTATCTTTAGCTATAGAAATAACATATACATAAGCTGATAAGCACTTGTACTAAAAGGTGCAAATAAGTTGTTTATCCAAACAAGGTTGAACAATTGTTTTAACTTTTTTTACCTTCAAAAAGAATTTCCGCTCTCAAATTCAAAGTAGCCCTTACCCAACCCAATAAAATAAATGGATACGAAAACAAACTTTTAATAAATAATTCTTAGAGGAAAATTCCAATTTGATATCATCAAGGAATGCAATAGAACTGAGTTGATTAAGGAGAGAAGCTAAATCTGGTGTTGGTGTTGTTGTCAACTTGTTATTGTTCCAAGAGGAAACTTGATCAGTGAAATATGCTCATGGAAACTTGAGAAAACCAGGGGAGTGGGCAAAGTTATGGAGGAGGTGGAGGGTAGCGAGGGGGTGATCGCCGACGAGAGAAAAACTCATAACACGAGGGGTTCAATGTCAAACTTCTTGTCGTTTTTGTGAAGGGGAAAATGAAAGTGATTGAAATATCCTGTTTGAATGCCAAGAGGCTATAACAGTTTGGGAGTATAGTGACATATGGCCTCAAATTCAAACGTATATAGGGTCCGTTTCATCATGTGCAGAATTTAATTTTACTGTCATCAACAGCTGCACAACAAGGATTATGAATGGTTTCACTATGGTGTTGTGGAACGTATGGAAGAGAAGAAATGAGCAGGTTTGGAATGGTAAACTCTATGAATATGCAGGCAACAATCCAACAAGCTTTTTTGAATTCATTTGTTGTTGGGAAATGGCAAACAAACTTCATCAAAATACTAGGAATTTGGAGACTAACACGAAGCATAGATGGAAAAATCCACCAGATACTTGTCATGTACAATTGATGCAGTTATCTTTGAGCCTCAAGTAAAATATCGAGCAGGCTTTTGAATCAAAGGTGAAGGTGGATTAGTAGCAGCAAATGACTCAAGAATGTGGTTTTTGAGGTATCCCAACATGAAAAGTAGTGTGAATATCCACCACTTGCTAGAACTATGATTAGATTATCACAACCACCATACCATTGATAAAAAAAGATCATAGTATTTGTCACAACTCACAAACATCTTGTACTAGTAGTGTGTATCATACTAGTACCAGTATGATACAGATCAAGTTGTATCCAAATATTTAAAAAAAGTTGTAACAAACGGACGCAATACTGTTAAAAACTAGCAAAAAGACGGGCACGCTCTTTTTATTGCGTCAACGTTTGAAAATTATGAATGATTTTGATTAAAATTAAAAATATAAATACTAAACTAACAATGATTATCTATTTCAATGACATCAACAATATAACAAAAAAAAATCTAAATTCTTTTTTTAATGACACCAACAACAATCTTTATTATAGAAAAAAATTGTTTAAGGGTATATTTGGAATAATAAAAAAATAAGTATAAACATACTCATCTAATTTGTTACACTTTTTAAATGATAAAGGAAAAAAAAAACCGGACATATATGTATTCTTATCGTGTTTGTTACATTTGTTTTAATATTTAAATTTATTTTTATCTATTTGTTACATCACATGTGTTATTTGTATTGAAAATTAAGGGTATTTTTGAAGAAAAAAAATTCAACCCAAAAGTGCTGAAAGGATAATTTTCTTTATACATCTATATCTATACTATATACATATATATAATGAAAGCTACCTCTTTCAACACTTTTGGGTTGGATTTTTCTTTTCAAAAATACCCTCAATTTTCAATACAAATAACACATGTAACAAATAGATAAGAATAAATTTAACTATTAAAACAAAGCAAATTCTATGGTACACCCAAAAATTTGAGTGTATTGGTACACCAAATCAATAAATCAATAGTTAAATGTGTTATTTTGTGAAGAGAAAAGTTGTTTTCTATCACCTTTAATTATAATAACTAAATCTTATTTACCAAAAACGTCGACGAAATAAAATTTAATTTTTCTGAATTTCTAGTACTCATAATAGAGAATTTTGATTATTTTTTACAATAAAATGGAAAAAAAATTAGTATGATTTTTATAAACAATGAAATGATGATTTTTCTTATGAAATGTCATTTTCTAAAATATAAATATCAACAAATAGCTCTTTATTTCATAAAAATAATACTTAATTAAAGATTTTTGAAGTGGGAGTACCGGTACACCATAATTTGCGGGTGTACCGTAGAAGTTCCCTTTTTTAAAAGGTTAAAATGGAATATATTACCAAAAATAAAGTGTCATTCTTAGCACCATAAGATGAACTAAGAAAACGACACCAAAGTCGAAACAATATTTACAGAAGAAACATGTACAAGAATAAAAAACACAGGAGCAGAAATAACCACTAGCCTATGCCCAAAATGGAAACCGGATTAAGCCACCAGCCATGGTAGTTGAAGGGAAGTGAAACAAATTGCGCCTTCAAGCACGTATAAGCAAGAGACTTAATCTTTTCTACCACTTGAATAATCGAGCATATTTTATCATTGAAGAACCTGTTATTTATTTCCTTCCAAATTTTCCACACCGTAGTAAACCATATAGCCTGAATAATTAAGCGGCGCACCTTAGAGATACCACCACCGAAACTGAAGCAAACCATATGCCTTTAATTTGTTAATTATTTGTTGATACTATTATTTAATTTACACTTCAAAATGAGTTGTAGATTTTAGAAGAATCAAATCCATATTTTATATTTGTCCAAGTTTCACGTGAACAATCAATTAGTATTTGTTAATATTAAATCAACAGCTTATGTTTTAAATTGGACCCAAAAGATCGGGAAAGATCACAAGTCCCTGGTGGGCGGGCAGGAGCTGCCATACTTGCTCAGTTTTCTGTCTATATATATCGTACCATATGTCGTCTTTTATTCATCATCAGTGGATCTTATCTTTTGATGGGCTTGATTGCTATTCCCATAAAATTGTGGTTGTTCACTTGTTCTGTTGTGCGTTTGTTTTGGGTGTTGTGGTTTTGTATCTATATCCCTCTATTTGCACTCTTGTATTTGACATCTCTAATGGTTTTATTGTAAGAGGTATGTTTTGAATCATTACCGTTAAAAATCCGATTTAAATTCAAAAATTTAGAATTTTGCGATTTTAGTTACCTTCAATACGCAAATTTACAGCGAAATCTCAAAATAAGCAAAATTCAAGTAAAATCGCACAAAACCGTGAAATTCATGCAAAATCGTAGGATTTTAAAGGATTGTCCATTTTTTGTTACGGCTCAATTTTAAATCGATTCGTTAATTGACCCAATTTGTTCCGTGACCTGGTTCTATAAATAAATAAAATAAAAAGACCAATTTTTTTTTTATTTTTTACATCACGCTACCTCTTCACCGTACATCCAGTTCAAAATGAGTTATACCTATCTAGATTGCCTCTTCTCTTCAATTCATTATTTTTTTTCCTTCAATAAATCATTGTTTCATCTTCAATCATAATGGTGTCCGTTTTATCTTCATCCAAATTGCATGTTTGTTTTCATTTCTCCTTCATCTAGCACAGTTTCCATTGTCAACATGCTTTTTTTGGCTTCAAGCAGGGCCGGCCCAAGGCAAGAGCTTCCACGCCCATGGCATAGGGCCTCCAATTTTTGGGGGCCCAAAAAAAAAAATTTTATGTAAAAGGCATAAAAAAAATACAATATATATTATCCACGTAATATTATGTTAGATTTGTTTGGTTGGTCCAGTGGTTGGGGAGTGCATATACATGTTCAATGACGTGGGTTCAATTCCCACCAAGCACATTTTTATGCTTATTTTTTTAATTTTTTCCAGCATTAATGGAATTTTTAATTTGAGACCTAATTTATTGTGGATTTCAGCCCAACTCTCCTCCAATTTAACCAGCATTAATTTATTATGGATTTGGATCCCAGCATTAATTTTTTTTCTCTTCAGTTTAATTCTATTTTTTTTTAAAATTACAACAGGGCCTCCGAATTGTTTAAGACGGCCCTGGCTTCAAGCTATGTTTTCATTTGGTAAGAGTCTACTTAGTTTTGCTTATTTCGTTTCCATTTCCATTCTATTTTAAGTTTTTACATTGTTCCTTATTTTGTTCATGATTTCATTAAGTATTTTGTTAGACATCTAGCATTTGCCTTTAAGTATTATTTAGGTTGTTTATCATTATTATGACTACTAAAGAATATTTGGCATCTAGGCTTTGAGTCTCTTATGTATTTTTGTGGACTTTAAACTTTGATTCATTTATGACTATATGCAATTTATAACATTTATTTAGCATTATTTTTGTTTGGAGAATCCATCGATGTGATTGCGATTTTACAATTTTCGATTTTGTTGTCCTATATCAATTCTACAAAAGTAGTTGAGTAAAATCCTTCGATTTTGATAGTGATTTTACGATTTTAAATTTTGATATTCTCTTTCGACCTGAAGCAAATCCTAGTTTGATTTGAATAGTTATTTTAGAAATAATTTATGGGACATCAATAATATATAAAGGAATAAAGGTATTGACATGAAAAAGCAAAACAATAGAGAGATAAATAACACAATGAAAGTACGAGGGAAAGAGAAACAAAAATATATAAAGGTTTTTTTTTTTGAAAGAAAAGATATAAAGGTTTTAAAAATTACTACAAAATGGTCGTTAATATATATTCCTTTTATTCCAATGGAAACTGTTTGATGAACATTGAAAACAAATTGACACGTTGAGCGAGAAAGAAATAGAGAGGATGGTATGATAGAAGTAATATGTTGATGATGTGATATGAAGAGAAAAATAAGTAAATATATGTTGATTGAGTAATATTTTTCGTTAAAAAAAACTACATTGGAATAAGCAAACGATCCATTAAGAAGAAGTACAAGGAGATTAGGTTGTAAATCTTATCAAACAACTATAGGTTAGCATTTACCCTAAAACAAATAGAAGAGATATTTATACAACTAGACCTACACCCGTGCGATGTACGAGTTGGGTCTGATGTACTACCTAATACTATGTCGTGATTAACTATTCATGGAAATATTAATGTTGTTGTTTATATTGAATTTATAGTCGGTGAGAAACATAAACAACAAAAAACATTAAAATCTAAAAGTAGATAGAAATTATTACACATTTCTAAAAACTTCTCTGTAAACCACATTTGATGTAACAATATCATTTTCACCATCTTCATTGGTTATCAATATGTTCAAACCTTTTCTTGAGGTCACTCTTGAAATTCCAACATATAATTGATCATATGAGAATATTGGTGTTGGGAGATATACTTCGACATGATTAAGTGATTGTCCTTGACTTTTATTAATGGTCATTGCGACCTTGATTCTCATTGAAAACTCTTCCTTGACATATGAGTGACGTCTCCCTCTCTTCCACATATCACTTTATCGTGATTCAGTTTTTCTCTCTTATTTATTTTTCTTCCCTTTTTTTTTTTCCTTTTTCTCATCTTTCTTTCTCCATTTAATTTCTTGAGCATTTGTTTTTCTCCCAATCTTCGTCCATTATTTTTCATTTCTACACATCTCCAAATATTTGTTCTTTGAGAGTTAGGATTTGAGGATAATTTTTTTTTATTTCATTGGTTTGTTTCTCATCCATCTTTCTCTTCAAATTAGAGGCACATTATGATCTATAAAATATTTTGTTAGTGGGATCAGTGGCGTAGCCAGATCTTTGATCAAGGGGTTCAGGCATTTTAACTTCTTTATTTTGTGGTGTCCGGGGTTCGAACTTCGGACATTGCATATACTATGCATGGCCCTTACCAATTGAGCTAAGCTCACGGGTATAGGCATTTTAACTCCATCAAAGATACTAAAGGTCTATGTAATTTTTTTTCTTTTAATTTTATCATTTATTTAAACTACTAAATTTATAAACTTGTCATTTTTTCCAATCAAATAACTAATTTCAATATTTATCACATGAAATTTTGAATATGAAAATGAACATCATAAACAATAAGAAATCAGTGATCATAGTTTTGAGTCAAAGTGATTATAGCTATAGTCTCTTGAGGTGGAACAGAAAAAAAAAAAAAAAAAAAAAAGGAAGAAAAAAAAGAGAGAATAAAAGATGGAGAAAGACGTATTCCCTACGTCAGAAAATATAAGAAGAAAAACAATCAATTCACGTTTAATAAAAAAAATTAAAACATAATAATTGGTGTATATCTTTTTGTGTTCTACTCGAAATAAGTTTCACAAGAATAAGTAAAAATAATTTTCATCGGTTATTGGTTATGGAGAAAATATGAGGGAGAGTTTTTTTTTGGTAGTGAAATAGGAGGGAGAGTTGATTAAGTAAAATTTGTATTTAATTTCATGAAAATAAGTAAAAATTTATTTTGGAAAAGATGATTTGTTTGTAAACAACATGACTAAATAGGGTAAAAACTTATCTTTTTTGCTTATGATTTGAGACAAATAAAGTGAATTTTTATGTATATAATTTAGGATGGAAGGAGGATTAAGTTATGAAAAAATATGAAATATTAAGAAATATTATGTTTGCAAAATCTTAACACAAGAACATACTTGTTTTAGTGGTAAAGGCTTCTCAAATAATTTGTAGGA
>Ga0315913_1006544_pt1 | contig 14077 bp, 5 predicted proteins | sample MpolsnodulesMG_FD_207736 | JGI IMG/M metagenome (GOLD analysis project Ga0315913, IMG submission 207736) | Medicago polymorpha root nodule microbial communities from Los Angeles, California, United States - small nodules | ecosystem: Host-associated > Plants > Roots > Nodule | place: USA... | reverse complement strand
TTGTCTAACATGTTGAATAAAAAAAATAAAATAAATAACAAGCTGGCGTGTTACGGATTGGCCCGTCCCATCTCTGTCTCGACACGTTTTTTCAACGAGCTAAACAAGGCGGACCAACAGAAGGGAACAAGTTCAAAACTTCAACCAAACCGCTAAAAACAGTGTGCTAGATGAGTCGGTCCGGTTTGTTGGTCGTTTTTTGCCACCCCTAATAAATGTTATATGTTTTCATTTTTATTTTACCCACGGTTTTGCCATGTGTATTACCCACACAAATTGACCACGTGTAAAATATTCATGGCTGATTGAAATTATTCTTGTAGTTTGATCACCATCACTATGTGAATTTGATATGCTATCAAGAAATTGTTACTCAAGGATTGCAATGTGAACATTGTGTCATACTCTTCGAGAAGATAACTCTTCTCCTGACATTTTTAAAATAGAGTAATGATATTTGTACAACTATTTAATGACAATTTTTGTGATTGCCTTCTTTTCTCTCTTTTTATTGATAAAAAACAATAGAGATAAAAAAGAAAGAGAGAGTAAGAACATAATACAATTATAAAGAGAGATCTGTCAAAAATCATCATAAAATAGATATACAAATATCATCTCTCTTAAAACATACTCAAAGATGTGAGATGCTATAGGTGTCATTGTTAAAAAAAAAAAAAACACTTACAACATAGATCCTTTAAACTCATGAATATTTTTTACTCCAAAACAAAATAATAATATAAATTCCTACATTCCAATTGACCGTATTTTTAAACTCATGAAAGTTAGTCAAAAGTTATTTATTTGGGTCTTTAAAAAAAAGCTATTTATTTGGGTATTTTAAATTAAATATTAGTTTATTTTGAGAATAATGTTAATTTTTCATACATTTTTTCTTCCTGTTGAATCAAGATCAAAGAAAGCATCAAGAGGGGGAAAGAACATCCCAACTAGGTTGGCACCTCAAGTTCACCTCCTTCCTATGCCACCTGCTCAATATTATTAAAAAAGGAAAAAATAATCACAAGAGGGGGCCAAACAAAAACCCTCATAAAAAAGGCCATAAAGACGAAAATAAAGACAAATAGAAACTACAAAGACCTACAGAAATCGAAAATAAGGAATCCCAAATCGGTCTTGAAAGAACTCCTCCCTAATAAACAAGGGTAACGTCTCCCACCAAACTACATTGTGAATAGAGTGCCCATCATTCGCCAGATTATCCGCGCACCTATTACCTTCACGATAAATATGAGAAGCAATAACTTGTAAACCTCTATACAAACAATTATGCTAACGGTTTCTCAATCTAAAAGGGATAACTTTTGGATTCTTCAATGCCGAGAGAGCACTAGAAGAGTCCCCTTCTAACCAAAGGTGGTGCCAATGATGGTGTACCACAAACTCCATTGCTATAATGAACCCATGGAGCTCCGCCTCTAACACCGAGAACTGTCCCAAGTTGTCAGCAAAACAACTCAAGAAGGATCCCTTGTGATCTCTAAATATGCCACCACAAGATGCATGTCCACCAATCAGAGATCCATCTGTATGGTTTGGTTCAGTTTGCATATTTTATTTCACCGATTGAACCTAACTAAACCAAACCGCAACATAAGAAAAACACTAATTAAATCTAGGCTTAATTGTATTTTTGATCCCTTATGTTTATTTTACGTTTCAAGTTTGTCCCTCATGTTTTAAAAGTTTCATGTTGGTCTCTTACGTTTTAAAAGTTTCAAGTTGGTCTAAAATATTACTCACATTAGAATAAGTTAGTCCCTAAAGGGACTAACTTATTGAGCAACGTTATGGACTGACTTAAAACTTTTAAAATGTAAGAGACCAACTTGAAACTTTTAAAACATAAGGGACCAACTTGAAACCTAAAATAAACATAAGAGACCAAATATGCAATTAAGCCTTAAATCTATGTCACTTATACCAATCTCATAGAAACTCAATGTAAATTTTTATAAAATGACATATTTTTCTCTTGCTAAGTTTCTTCTTTGTTTTTATTTCAAAAATGTATTTATGTGTTGAAGTTTTATAGAATGATAAAATCTTAGTCTTTTACATTTCTTACATAATATAATTACTTTTTATCCACATTTTTAATTTGGTTTATATTGTTTGGTGAAAATGAAATTGTAATGTTGGATGAAATTAAAAACATTGTCGCAAACATTGTTGGAAATATGTTATGTTTTAACTTTTTAACTCGATTTTAATATTGATAACAAAAAATTATATTGTCTCGAAAAAAACCGCACCAACCGATCCAAGTCAAACCGTATTGGTTTGGTTTCATTTGATTCAGATTTTATTTTAAAAGTCAACCGAACTAATCCAAACCGCATACTTTTTTATCCCGCGGTTCAGATGACTTTTTATCTCAAAACCGAACCAATACGGGGTAGATTGGTTCAGATGACTTTTTACCACATTGGCGCTTGTTTCGGGATAGATTGCCTACAAAGGACAATCTACTCTGGCGAGGTGTGATTCATTTTGACTCCAGGTTGTGTGTAGCAGGTTGCGGCATTGTCGAAACGTCCTATCATTTATTTCTTCATTGTAACTTCTTTGGTACTGTTTGCCACTCAATTTATAGTTGGATTGGCATCTCAGTGGCCAACCCACTTTATGTGCCTGATCATTTTCATCAGTTCGGTTTTTGTGGTGGTCCTGGGCGGAGGCGGCGCTCTATTTTACAGGTTATTTGGTTTGCAACGGTGTGGGAAATATGGAAGGAAAGAAACAATCGATTGTTCAAAGGCAAAGAATGCCCCGTTTTTCAGGTGGTTGATAGGATTAAGTCCATCTCCTATATGTGGTTGAAGGCGAAGTACGTTACTCTTCCCCTCAATCTACATGGCTGGTGGCTGAGTCCGTTCACTATGTTGGGCATAGGTTAATAGTTCCTTTCCTTTTCCTTTTGTAAATTTTATCTTTTCCCTTGTAAATATTGTTCAGACTTTGTGTTTCTCCCTTGGTACACCTTGTACTAGGAGGCACACTTTTCTTTGGTAATATATCTCATTTTAGCTTCTTCAAAAAAAATAAATTATACGGCTTAATTATATGTATCTTAAATTTATAAAAACGGTGAGTTCTGGGTGGTAATGTAAATTCTTTTTACAGTAATTATGTATCAAAATTAATCTTTAATAAAATTCTATAAGTTAAATTATATACTCTCTCGGTCATATTTATAAGAAACAATTCACTTTTTATATTTATCGAATAATTGATGTATCCGGTTTATTTCTAGACTAAATACATCAATTATACAATAAATATAAAAATATAATTGTTTTTATAAATAAAGACCGGAAGTAGTATTTAATATGACTTTTTTTAAAACTTTGATGCATTAAATACACTAATTTTCAAAAAAAAATACACTATTAAAAGTGCTTAAAGAATATCTCAGGGACACTGGTTAATATTTTTTTTAAATAGTAGAACCCATTAATTTATCATATTTTTTGATGTATTAATTAAAGGAAATGCTAAAGAGTGCCCTTGGAGCATTGATTAAGATGACAAAAATAGAAAAATTGTATTGTGAAATGGTGAAAAGTGAAGAATTTAACTTTTTAAAAGTAAAAATATTGTTGATTTCAATGGAAATATACTACTTTTGGTTTCCTTAACCATTGCCCTGAGGGCACCGGTTAACAAGACCTATTAATTAATTTATAATAGATTCTTACATACTTTTAAAAGGACATTATTCTTTTGTTAAAAATATGTGAGTGTCCTCGTGAACTTAGCTCAGTTGGTAAGACCCGACCACAAAAAAAAAAATGGTTTTTTTTTATTTTTCTTTAAGGAGAAAGATGCGTGAGCTGTTATTAAGGAAAGTGGAACTAATTGCCTTTATTTACTAGAGGTCCTTTGAATTCTTTCAAGTTAGTCAATACGCATTTATTTTCAAATGAGTCAAAAGGTATTAAGTTTTTCCTTTAAAAAAAGGTATTAGTATTTATTTATTTAAAAAGAAAAGGATATTACTTTTTTTTGCTGACAATTTATTCGAGATTAATTTATCTTATATTTATGTATTTAATTTATCTTTTCTTGTTGACTAAGATCTGTTAGTCAAATACACATTTATTTTCAAACGAGTCAATAGTCAATTTAGACTAAATATTAATATATTTTGAGATAATGTTAATTTTCATACATTTTGAAAATAATATCTGTTTTCCTATTGTAGAATATGTTTTTTTAATTAATTTTTTAAATGGAAAAGGAGCTAGGCTAGGATTTTTAAAGTTCTATAAATTATGATTGATATATGCCTTGCAGGTATTGTGGATTTAGGTATGGCATATCAAAATCCAATTACGCTAAAATTCTCAATCCTGATACTTGTAATACTCGCAATTGAGGCTAGAGAGAGTACTTCTGGTCTTTATAGTAGAGTAACAGTTACAATCATCAATGGTGTACAAAAAGATCCATACCCCACAGATATCACTCTTCATTGTAAATCGAAAGAAGACGATCTAGGGTTTCACACACTCAAGCTTAAAGAAAGTTACGTGTTTTCATTCAAGCCAAGATTTCCGACTGGAACATTATTCTTCTGCAGTTTTACATGGAAAGAAAGCCCCCAACTTCATTATATTGACATTTATGATTTCAAACGAGATAAATGCAAAAATTGCAAATGGAGAATGAATAAAGGTGGTGGGTGTATGGATTCTGATGGAACAGGAGCGTTCGATAATTGTATGCCTTGGAAAAGTGTTGAATTAATGGTTGTAAACAATACTACATCTGAAATGTAGCTTTCTTGTGTTTTTCACAATTGAAATAATGACGATCAAATCAAATATATTACATATAAGTTGCAGTTTTTCACGGTCGTTTGTTGTGAAGTGTCAAAATCTATATGAATAAAGAAAAAATGAAACTTACGTGAAAGATACTAAAGTATATATATATTTTTTCCTAATAATATCAACTGTTAGATCAAAATACACGGTCAAGATCAAAGTCCAGTTAAAAATGCATGACACACATGATCTTTGTTTTGATCCCCTTCTTCGTTCATTCACCTATAAATCTAAAACAACATAATCTTCACTACAAACAATCTCAACCCTATAGAGAGTATAATAAAATGATTTTGAATTGTATTGAGAAGTTTTATTACCCTCTCTATTTATGGATAGAGATGACCGAATACATTAAAAGAGTATTGATATGCTTCAGCTATATACATGTACGGTACATAAGGCAATTAATAAAATATACATCAATGTCAATAACTATAGTCAAACACAAAACCAAAATCTTCAATAATTGTAATCAATTGTAGTTTATGTGCATGATCTCATGGTTGACTCTATGATGGTTACGTAATTACTCAATAAGTCCAATTACGATCTAAAAATTGGAACATTTACTACATTTTGCGACTAGAGTAATTATGAAAATGTTCAAATAACCAATTAAAATTTAATTTTTATACCTAAGAAATTATGATAAAGTTTAAATAACCACATTAAATTTAAGATTAAAGAGGAAATCGGTGCTTGATTTTGAAGAAGCAATTTTAAGAAACATGAAGTGAAGAACACCAACCAAGATGCGAGCGTAATGACCAAAAAATTGATTATGTGTAGCAACATCAACTGTCAAAGGTGTGCCAATGGCACCAAAAAGTTCAAATAGAGTTCTCTCACGCCAATACTCTTGCGGTAAATCTAAGAGATGATTCCAAACTTGGACATGAGTTTGTCGTTGCGAGTAAGAGTTGAAGTCCCGAGTCCACTTGGATAAACGAAGGATCCATGGCTTCAGATTAATGGAAGTCAAAAACTATATGACACACAAGTAGTTTATTATGCTAATCAGAATTCAAAATATCCACATCCTAGGGATTAGGGAAGTCATTTTCTACGTACCTGATTGTTGATGGACGTATAGATGCGGCGCTCCATCTAGGAAACCCTAGTAAAACGTGTAGTCATATTTGTTTTGACAATTATATATGATCGTACCTGATCAGAAGGTGGTTGCCGGTGCTTGGTTGAATGTGGTAGTTTACGGTGGTAGTTTATACTTCTGGTGAGCGTTGGACCGAATGCGGGGTGTGTACCTGCAGACACTCCGACGCTCAAGTCACTAGAGTTCAGAATGGGGGGTTTGAGGGTTTGAGAGTGAAAGAGATTCTACCTTGGAGGTTGTGAGGAGCCTCCTATTTATAGAGGTGGGTGAATACAGAGCCGTTGTAAGGCACACATGTGTCCGGCAGTTACGAAATCAACAGAAGTGTAACCGCCGGTGAGATATTCGCGGGAACATGGGTAAAGAGACGTTACTGTTCGTTTGAACAAGTCTCAGTTGCTTCGAGTACCCCCTCGCAGAGAAGGTGTGTTTTGCGAGTATATTTCCAAATGCAGCATTTGGGCTTGGTTTGGTTATTGGGCCTAAGTAGTTAAACCCAGATCTTTGACCGATCCAGAACAGTAGCCCCCCCAAGTCGTTTCTCTGGTCTAAGAGTGATGACTTAAGTCGTGGCGAGGGAACTGACCGCGGAGGTCTTAGAGATATGTTGGGATGTTCCCATGACGGAACTGGGAAGTTCAGTTAAGGGGATGTTGTTTGTAATTCGTCATGGGCGGTCTTCGTACTCGGCGTAGACGGGCATATCTTGGGACTTAGCACTTGTGGATGTTTTGCGCTCGGGGTCGAGGGCGATATATGTGTGGACATATGCTCGCTGACCCTTCTTGTTTGTTCGCCATGTTGTGCCGAGGTTGTCATGTTTCAAGAGTGTGCTCGGTATTTCTGTGTTCGCCCATGTTGGTCAGAAGTGAGAAAGATTCCCTCGTCAGAGAGTTTGTCGTGTGTCATTCAACAATTAATGCCCATGTCTTGAGGATGAGACTGAGGGGACATGATCGTTGGTCTTTGACTGCCACGTGTAAAGGCTATGGAAGTACTTGAGTACCTAGCACCTTGATGGCGTCTCGAGTTGTATTTCCAAGACGTTATCAAGACCGTTGATCTAATCATGACTTTTGAGAACCATCAAAATCTAATCAGAACAGTTGGATGCGATGATTGAGACAATCTGGAGCGTTGCTTTGCTTTGTTAATGAAGAGTCGCATGTGAAGGGTTGTACTGGATCGCGCTTGCCTGTTTTCTGAAAGGTTGCGAAAGGAGTATAAATACGTTCCAAACGCTTGTTTGGAACACTTTACACTTCTTCATTTTTAGCAACTTCAAATTTACATAGTTTCTTTCGAGACTTCAAGTGTTGCTTGATCCTTCACCTCATCATCAACAACTTCCAGACTTTTAGTCTCAACACAGGTTCATCATTTCTTCATTTCTTTCTTCTGTTTGTTGTAGGGTTTCGATTACTGTAGTTTTTGTGTCAAAAAACCGTAATCTTGCATGCTTTTAGGATTACTCTGTTGTGGTGGTTGCCACTGTTGTTTGGTGGTTTCCACTACGTCTGAGGAGTGTTAGGATTTTAAACCTTTGCGAGTGTTGTACTTTGAGTTTTTTGGAGGGAGAAAACCACTGGTGATGGGTCGAGTTTCAGTTGATGAAGCTTTCGACCCGTCGTTGGTTCGGAAAAAAGGGGGTTTCTTCGCTTCAGGGAGAATCCCCTTTTGTTTTTTCCGTGGGTACGTGTCGGCTTATGGTCTTTTTCCCTCTTAGATCGTTTATGTGAAGAAGTTCAATCTCTTCCTCGCCGTGGTCGATCTGATAGGTGAAGGAAGGGTGGATCTGATTGTTGGATTCACTTTTTTCCTTCCTTGCCTTTCAGGTTTCTCATGGCCGATAAATCTTGGGTCGCGGGTGAACCACAGAAGGTGTTGTCATCCTGGAAACTAAAAGTAGCTTATGTGATTCCTTATTAATTATAATTGTCAAAATGATTCCCACCTCTCTTATATGAAATGAAGAAAGAACTTTTCTCGGTTGGTTTAATGTTAAGGTTAGAACCTGTTTCCTTATAATATCTCTTACACAGGCGCAAGAAAAAGCTGGACTACACCCACACACTCACTTGAAACTTGTTGTTGGGTTGAATGGGTTCATGAGAAATACTTCAAGTTGTGATTAGTGTACGCTGGAAACAAAGCCTTGGAGGAAACAAAAGTTTTTAATTTGTGTTAATGTGTTGTTAATGTTGTTGATGCTGCTAATGTTTATGCCTTTTGCTTGAGGACAAGCAAAGATTCAAGTATGGGGGAGTTTGATAAGTCAATAATTTAATGGTTCTTAAGTATTTATTTTCATAGAATTTAGTTTGTTTTTAGAACTATTTTCCTTCAAATTTGTTTGTTTTTATTTCAGGATCAAATATGATGAAAGATCGAGTCTTTGAGCAAAAGAATGGATTAAGATGCATGATTAAAGCTTGTTTGAGAAGAAAGCTAAAAAGAGGGAAATTCTGTCATATTTATGTGCTGATTTGGTGCATATTTATGTGCACATTTGGTACAAATTTATGCTCTGATTTAGTGCAATTTTATGTTGTTCCTTTAGCTATAAATAGAGAAGTCATCAGACTTGTATAATTCATATTTTGTTCTTGGGAATTTTATGTGACATCTATTTCTTTGAATAAAAGTTCTTATTTGCTCGTTCTTATTTTCTTGTTCTTTAAAATTCTGCACTTTTACTTTCATGTTCTTCTCCTTCTCCCCAATCTTCTTGTCTACGATGAACATGAGTGAGTAGACTTCTTTGTCTTGGGATTGTTGGTTGAGTCTAATGAACTAATCCTATCAAACCAAGTCTAGAACCCTAATTTTATGTGAATCTATTTTTCTAATCTAATCTCACCATTCTTATTTCAAATATTAACCGAAGAATCGAAAGAAGAAGGTTAGTATTAGACATGTGAGATTAGACAAGGGTTACGAAACACGAGAATAGTATAGTAAACCTTGAGACCTTAAAGTTTCGCTCTTAGTGGGTTTCAATGACGATCAACCATGAAAATAGGCGTGGTTGTTATTGAAACACACTCATTGATTTTGAGAGAAACCTTGATATGCTTTAGAGAAACCGGTCTTTAGAAATAGATTTAACATAAGGTTTAGGTATTAAGGTTGGATTGTGAAAGGTTTGTCATTATGACGAACCAATAATCCCGAGTCGCTTTTTACTATTATTATTTTACATCAATCAAAATCTAAACTTTTCAAACTTTAATCTTTCAGCTAATCAAATTGAAAAGAGAATCAAAATTTACAACAATTCTCTGTTGGAACGATAATTTTTACTACTCTGATAAAACCGTGCACTTGCGGAAAATACACATCACTGAGTTGATATAAGAGCTGGCATAAACTAAGAGAGTTTATCCGCCAGAATCTTAGATATTAGCTTGAATTTGAAGTTTGCAATAGCTATAGGCCTGTAATTTTTTTAAATACTAGAACCCATGAATGTATCTTATTTTTATTATGTATTTATTGAAGGTGAAAAAAACACAATGGGGGAACTTCAGACTCATAGTGAACTTTAGACTCTGACAGTCAACTTTTAGATGGTCTTCAGACTCTTACTTCTTCAGATTCTGACTTGCAACTAAGCTTCACTTGAAAATTCATTTGCTCTAATTTGTTCTTCCAGATCCAACGCTTTGCTTAAAGACATAAATTTTAGTCTATAGTCATGAACACTTGAACAAATATTAGCATATCCAATTGAACTTTTAATACTTTGTTATCATCAAAACTTTAAGAGATATCGTTAAACTCATTTTGTTTCAACATTTAATTTATAATAGATTCTTACATACTTTTAAAAGGACACTATTCTTTTGTTAAAAGATGCGTGAGTATTTTTTTTTGAAGGAGAAAGTGGAACTAATTGCTTTTATTTACTAGAGGTCCTTTAAATTCTATAAAGTTAGTCGATACGCATTTATTTCAAACGAGTCAATAGGTATTAATATTTTGGGGTAATTGTTTAAATTGACCATGTAAAATACGTGATGTTTGAAAAATGGCCCTGTAAAATAAAAAACCACATATTTTAACCCTGTAATTTGAGATTCTTTTTATTTTTGACCTTATAATATACGCGTGGTCCAAAAAAGTGATCTTTTTTCATGATTTTTTTCAGGTATCTTTAGGAAGTTAAATCATGGTTTAACATAAAAAAATAGATTTTTTTTCCGACTAGGAACGAATTTATTATGAATTTTTATTTTCCATAATTATGAATTTCTTAAACAATTCTTAATTAATTTATATCTCATTTAAAAACTTCATAATTTCATAGTGAAGGTTCTTATGTTGTTCTAATCATACCTACAAAATTAGGGAACAGATTTGACCCGTGAGTACACGCTTACTTGGAATAAAATTGCAAGTTTGCACGTTTTGGTTGAAAAATAAAATTAAATCAAAATGTGTTTGAAATGTTACGAAACTTTGCAGATCCTTTTTAGGTATTTCTATAGATGTCTTTGCAAACAATCAACTCGAAATTTGATTTCTAGGTTAGGGTTTTCGTTGTTTTGTTTTTGAGTTTTTGGCGCTTTAAAAATTCAATATTAATTTGTCCATATTTAAAAAATTATAATTTTTTTTGTGTAAAGTCATATTTTAACGTGCTAAACATGCCTGACAAAAAATCATGAAACAATTCAACCTCTAAGTAGCTTTTTTGGATTTCAACTATATTACAAGGTAAAAAATAATAAGGATATCAGTTTATAGGGTGAGAATGTGTTTTTTTTATTTTACTTGGTCATTTTTCAGACTTCGCATATATTACAAGGTCAATTTCAATAATTAACCACAATATTTTTCCTTCAATAAAAATGCTATTAGTCAATACATTAAACATGTATGATTACCTATGTTTTAATCTACCACTAAGAATAAAATTTTTACATTTTTTTATTTAATCACAATACTCTCGGATTTCAATTATAAAAAAATTTCTAACTTCAAATTTACTCAAATGCAATTATAAAAAAATAATCAAGTTGATAGTTATAAATAATTACCTAGGAACAACTTAACTTTTGCCAACAAAATTGTCAGAGACGATCATTTAAATTCATCAAAAGATAGAAAAAGAGTACATTCAAATCGATATCTCTTCAAAATTAATTGACAAATAATTAAAATAATAAGATGGATTGGCATTCAGATAATTTTAATAAAATAATTAAAATTAATCTCCTAAATTTTAATTCATGCTAAATGATAATTATTATACAAAAGCCGTTTTGAATTTCAAATGATTTTTTTTCATAAAATACTAAGTCGGTTACATTCAGATAATTAATAATTTAATAGGCGTTTCAATTAACATTTATACGGTACATTAAAAATTTGGCAGGTTACAAAATTATAATAAATAACTTGAATAAATTATATTTTGAATTTTGATTCGTTACACAATTACAATTACCTATTAATTATAATTTTAAATGTAGTAATTAGTTTTTAAGGTTATATAATTCATTTTGATAGAAGAAAATTATTTGAAATAAAAAACGGCCTTTAATTTTTATATATATTTTAGAATTTATGTAAATTCAAAACAGAAGTAAATAGATAATCTGAAAATTAAAATGTTTTTTCATTTAAGGGTCAATACATATAACAATATTGATTTATTCAATTGAAAATAGTAATTCCATTGTTAATGACTCGGTACCAACTAATTGTGCAATCTCATTGGGTAAATCATGAGATGGATCACCCTGCCAAAATATCATAAGAATAAAAGTATCATACATTTGTTAATTATTGTTTGTGTACAATTATACATTTCCAAAATAAATATAATATTAGAGCTTTGTATTGTAAAAAAGGTTGAAAAAATACTTACGACAATGTTGTTGGACTCAATAATGTCAGAATATGATTTATTAAGCAATCCAGAAACATCTCGATCGAATAAAACAAAAAGTGCACTTCCGCTGTCATCAACTACTCGAATCTATATTTTGAACCTGGATCAAACGGTTTGATGTGTTAATAACAAACTTAAGGGTAATGCTTTACGCTAATTAAAAAATCAACAAATTTAAGTTAGCATATACCTAGGCGTGACACTCACAACATGACGATCACACTTTTCACAAAAGTACATGTTAGAATCAGCATATACCTTATTGTTGCATGAGCAAGTGGTGTACCACCATCCATCCTCATTGATAATCTTAATGATTTTTCACAAGACAATAAAAGAGGTGCCCTGCATCACCATACAAAATAAAATTATATTAAAAGACGTACAAACTTTATCAAGATAGATCGCTAATAAAACAAAAAACCTTATTAACATTCTTTAACTCCTCAATACTGGTCCTAGGAGTAAGTTTGAGAAACTCCTCATTTACACGTATGCGAGATGAATCTGGTAACTGAATCAAATTCGATGCAAGAAAATTTGTATTTGCACTAAGAAAGCTGTAATAAAAACTATTTGTCAATAAAATTATAATTTAATAAAAAAATGTATTCAATAAATGAATCGTGCAAAAATGTTATATTAAAAAAATATACCTTTTCCTAATGTTATATAAAAATGTTATATTGCAGTTTTAGAGAGTTTGATTTTTGTGTTGATTGTGAAATTCAGTTTGTATTCGATGCGTGATGGTCTATACGAACCACTGTTGCAAACAACGTCAAATGAGAAAACCGTGAACACCATTCCCTCTAGGAGCTGCTCCTTGAACTTGTAGATCAATGTTTTTCATATATACGCACCAATTCGATCAACTTAGATAACAAAGATTAAAACACTATACTTTAAACAAAAAAATACAAAATAAAAAAACTAAAACGATATGAAAAAGAACCTTTCGATCCATTAGGACCAACTCCAAGAAAAATGGTAGTTTTTTTTATTATTGTAGTCTTGAACAAACCAAGCACGAACAACCCTCACAATCAATGTCCACAATTGTTTTCTTGACGAAACATCATAGATGAAGTCGTGTTTCATAGACATCTGTCTTTGCAATAGAAAAAATTACAGAAACAACCAGAATATATATATATATATATATATTAGAGAATCAGATAACATATAAAGAATAACTAAATTTGTGATTCTTGTTTACTCGTATCCCAAGGCGCTACTATTTATATAGAAAAATAGGTAACAGTTAATATCAATTAATTATTAATTTAACCGTTTTAAAATTAATACTAACAACATCTTTAATTTTATAAAATGTGCATTAAATGATTGTATTATATTTTATGTAACATACAAAAAATTAACTTCATAACATTTGAAATTTAATAATATCTTGCAAATTTTTAAGTAATATATTTTTGTAACGAATAAAAATTAACTATACAACCTCAAAAACTAATTACTACAATTAAATTTTTAATTAGTATGTTATTGTAATTGTGTAACGGACCAAAATTTAAAATATAATTTATTCAAGTTATTTTATTTTATGTAACCGACAAAAAGTTAATTATATAACAATTGAGATCTAATAGTAACTTACAAATTATTAGTTATTATATTCATTATAATTTTGTAACTTACAATTTTTTTAATGTAACGTATAAATGTTAATCAAAATACTAATTATATTAATAATTATTTGATTGTAACGCACCAAATTTTTAATGTAATAAGGTAACGTATGAATCTTAATTGAAACACTAATTATATTAATAATTATTTGTTTGTAACGTACCAATTTTTTAATGTAACCTATAAATCTTAATCGAAACAATAATTATATTAAAAAACGGTTTTTAAAAATAATAATTATTATTGAGCTTGCATTAAAAATTAGGAGAAATTTTTGGAACAAATGCCAAATATGATTATGATGAGGTGGACATCTTTAGAGGAGAGAAATCTTGGAATGGTGCATTTCTAAAAACTCTAAAATGTTAATATAAACATACACATTTATTTTCAACCGAGTCAATAGTTATTTAGACTAAATATAAATATATTTTGAGAATAATGTTAATTTTCATACATTTTGAAAATAATATCTGTTTTCCGATTGGAGTATGTATTTTAATTGATATTTTTAAATTGAAAAGGAGCTAGGATAAATTTTTTGAAGTTCTA
>Ga0315913_1006543_pt1 | contig 14081 bp, 4 predicted proteins | sample MpolsnodulesMG_FD_207736 | JGI IMG/M metagenome (GOLD analysis project Ga0315913, IMG submission 207736) | Medicago polymorpha root nodule microbial communities from Los Angeles, California, United States - small nodules | ecosystem: Host-associated > Plants > Roots > Nodule | place: USA... | reverse complement strand
GTGGAATGAAGATGACTTTTAAATTTTACATGTCTTTTATTAAGTAAATTTGTTTACATTGATAACATTGTTCGTTTAAATTATTCTCAGTTGGACCCGTGCGGTAGCACGGGTCAAGAGTCTAGTTGTTAATTAATTCATACAATATTGATCCTTACAAAAATATTAATTCATACTATATTGAGTTTGTTAATTAATTAAATAATTAAATAAAGGTTATTACACGGAGAGGTCGGGGCCATTCCTATGAAATTGAAGACTCGGCTCTGATAATAAAGATAAGCCTTTGATACCATTAACTGAGAGGAAACAACTTCGGATAAATAAGATTAGCAAAATTGTCATTATCCGATCTATTAATAATAGGGAAGTAGTTTTAAATTCGTTTGCTATGCGAGGAGTAATAATAAGGAATTTAGTTTCTTATCCTTGTATATAAATAACTCTTAAAAGACTTTGAAAAGGTATTAAGAAATAAAAAATATTTAGTGAATGATCTTTGTAGTTTGGCATTGACTCAAAGAGTGCATTATCTTTTATTTTATGCAGAGGAGTTTGACACTGACTCTAAGCAAAAATACTTACTTGGTCACAAGACCAAATGCATAGTATTTAGGCACACATACAATAGTGCATTTGTCCCCAAAATATTTATTTTATTTTATATTTCACTATTAAAAAATTATCTTTTTGTATGTGTGCCTAAACATTATACATATTCTTGTGACCATACAAGACTAACTCGACTCTAAAAGGGCAATTTATTTTATCGTATCAGCCCCTAATAAAAAAACGCACAACTTCTTTTGAAAGAGAAAAAAAATTATAATAAGAGCTTCGCTATTTTCCATGATAAATGCGGGCCAAAAGTTACAAGTTTTCTAAAAAGAAAAAAGAAAAAAAATTTATATTGTGTTTTTAAGGGATATATATATATATATATGAGTTTTGCCAGAAGCTACCCATGAAGGTGTCTTTTAGCAACCCACACCTCAAGGTGTGATTTTCACTTTTTAGTTATAACTTTGCTAAAAGACAGCTTCATAAAAATTAGTTGGTGTCTTTTAGCAAATGCTCATAAAATAACTTGCTAAAAGACACCTTCATAAAAGTGTCTTCTAGCAAAACCCTATATATATATATATGATTTTTCCATGTATTATACATATAATAAAAATATTTTTTGGGCCTCATAATTTGGGAGGCCCAGCTAGATAGAATTGTATACATCCACTAAGGGTCGACCCTGGGAGAAGTTAAAGTATGAATTATTAACATCACTACGGTGGTATATCCTTTATCTTAAATTATTTACCGCTAAATGCATGCTAAATGTTTTCATTGCTAAGCTCTAATGGATTAAAAATTACTATGGTATGATTATGTTATATATAAATGTTAATTTTGAATTTTCAAACCGTTGTATTTGGTTTTCTAAATTTTATTTTGAAAGAAAATATCTACTAAAGTTGTTATTAAGTTAAGTCACGATCATGTTGCTCTTTTTAAGATGTTTAGTGACACTGCCAAAAATTATGTAAGGCAGACTATCAACCACGTTGCCTCTAGGATAAAACAAGCTCAGTTAAAATTATGCGGTTAACTACTACAATGTAGAAAATCGTTTGAGATTTACACCTCTAATATGGTACCAAAACCATTGTTTAATACTGACATCAGTCTAATAAAGGCGCATATAAAACTAGTTCAGTTAAAACTATGCGATTAACTACGGTAATGTAGAAAATTGTTCGAGATTTACACCTCTAATATGGTACTAAGACCACTCTTTAATACTGACACCAGTCTAATATGATACTGTGACTACTCTATTATGGTGCTAAAACCACTCAAATATGGTGTTATCATCATTCTAACCTTTAGATCCTTCAAAAATATCAATATGGTACCACAACCACTCAAATATGGTGATACCACCATTTTGACTTTTTAACTTCTCCAAAAGTAAAAAAAATAAAATATCAAAAGAATATATATATGTACTTGCGGTGAGTACAATAGTTGAATCTAGGGTTTAGACTGTTTAGGAGATGCCATGAGAAAGATCCCAAGAGTGGTGTTTATAGCTTTTTGTGGGCTTTGTTTTTAGCGTGACTTAAGCCCCACGCAAGTTGGGCTTTAGGTCTTTTTACTTGGTTCTAGATGCTTCTAGAAGCTAGTTGAGGCGGCGCCATTAACGGGACGTGCCTAAGCCTTATGATCCCTTCTGGAGGGCGCCTAAGCCTTCCTAGAGGGCTTTTAGGCCCTTAGGAATCATATTGATGGTCAACATCCCCCCAAGAACGAGTCTTGGGACAAGGTGAAGTGATGAATCTGTAAGGTTGATCGTATAGGATGCTTTAGTGTGTTCTAGATGTTTCTAGAAGCCTTTTGAGGCGGCGCCCTTAAGGGGACGCTCTTAAGGCCGTTTTGGCCCTTCTTGAGGGCGTTTGAGCCCCTTTAATTGTAAAATAGCGGTCCACAACCCCCAAGCATGAGTCTTGGGACAAGGCGAAGTGATTAGTCGTAAAGTTGTTTTAGACTTTGAAGCGTGAGCGACAACTAACGTTTATGAATCTTATGGCAAGTTCACTGGCATATAATTGTATTAAAATCTTCGTTTTTGTTAGATTTAGATCTAACAGTTGAGTTTTGGTGACTTTTCTTTTTTTTGCTTACGTGTTCCAATAGGCGAACCTTGAATAACGCGTTATAACTTTATGATGTTACTTTCATGAAGTAATCTCTGATTGGCAGTCCTTGAATGATGCCCTAGTATTTTACTTGTAACCTTATGAATTTTACCTTAGTATCTTTATATGAATGCCGTTTTAGGATCACTTAATTGTAGAATTCGCCACGTCAGAGCCTTGTACAAGGTTGACATTTAGGGTTCGCTTAACCTTTTTGTAGAGTTCGCCCGGTCAGAGCCTTTCACAAGGTTGACGTTTAGGGCATGGTTGACCTTTTTGTAGAGTTCGCCTGGTCAGAGCCTTTCATAAGGTTGACGCTTAGGGCGTGCTTGACCTTTTTGTAGAGTTCGCCCGGTCAGAGCCTTTCACAAGGTTGACGTTTAGGGAATGTTTGATCGTGGATTTCCGATGGACATTGTAGTAGCAGTGTCTGAACAAAGTAAAAAATAAATGGCGAAGTATTTTTAGAAAGTAGGGTGCCTCGTTAAAAACTGCAAAACAAATGACAAAGGTCGAGAAAGGTTAGAATAACTCTGTGTTTCATCTTCAAGCCCTTAATGGTGGGACCGTTGCTTCTACATTTCATTATGGCGTGTTGTTTTGTGACTTCTTCCTTTTGTTTAATCTCGCCCTTGGCGGGCTTGTTTGCCTCCCAAACTTTATTTATCTGAAATATAACGTTACTTATGAACTTCCAAAATAAAGGAGTCTTAATCATACTCAATCCTATCTAAAGAGAACTAATTACTCGTTGTCTTCTCTTATTAACTCACCTATATTTTCTACTCCCCTCCCTATTCTTTTCATTCTCTTACTATCCTTCTTATTTGATTATCTTGTGCTTTAAATCTTTTTCTTTTTTCTATTAGATTAGAACTAAATATTCCTACTACTTTTCTTTTAACCAAAACTCGCTACTTTTTATTAGATTTAAACTAACTCGCCCACTTCATTCTTTTTATTTTATACTCTTTTTTTTTTCTCCTACTAACTTGAATTTTAACTTTCTTGGTATTTTACTTTATATGTCTTTACTTCCTCCTATGAAGTTGGAACTAAGTCTTCTGCTCAATTTTACTCTTCTACATGGGTCTGGCGCTATTAATCCATTTTATGTTTTTACTAAACAATTAGTTCAGTTCGCAAAGTAAATGGTACATGAAAGGGGTTCCTAGGAAAGAGAGGTGGGTCACTTGGACCTCTTAAATATATACTAAGACTTTCCTCACCAGAATCCCTCATATATGACATTTTAACAATACTACACTTTACTTCTGTCACGGGATACCTAGAGTAGTCTTTCTTTTATTAACTTGTTCCTACCTCTTGTTTTTACTCATCTTTCTTTCTTTATTACAATGTAACTAAATCACACATCGAGAATTAATAGCAAGTGAAACAAATTAAGTTGAAGCTAATTGTCCATAAGACTGATTATCAACAGATTATGTATATGCACCCAAAAACAGTTGCAAAATAAACAAAATCGATAAGAGCCTTCGATAAAGCATGAGGACTTAAATCGGCAAGTAATGTTTTTCCTATCAACTATATGTGTAAAAATATGTTGAAGATACATTTTTTTATGCACGTTAAAATGTAAAATTTGAAAGAAATTGTAATTGATTTATTTTTGCTACGTATATTCAGATTGCTTCACAAAATATATCAAAAACCATTTTAATTAGATGTGTAAATATATTGAACGAAAATTCTATTTCAAATTAAAGTTGTAAAATATTGTCTCGAAATATATTGAGCAAAACATTTGTTTTAAATCAAATATTGTTTCAAAATATGTTGAGCGAAAAAATTTCTTCTAATCAAAAAGTGTAAATACATTTTCTTCAAATCATATAGTGTAAATATATTTTCTTAAAATATATTGAGCACAAAATTTTCTTGAAATCAAAATAGTGTAAATATATTTTCTCGAAATATATTGAGCGAAATTTTTTCTTCAAATTATAAAGGAAAAAAAACTTGATATACTCGTAGAAAAGTAAACTGGACATATACTCACATTGTGTTTGTTATACTTTTTTATAAATTTTGAATTCACTCCCACCCATTATCTTTTTTAAAGGATAAAGGATAAGGAAAAAACTAATATATCATGGACATATAAGTATTGAGTTTGTTACACTTTTTTTTAATATTCAAATTTACTCTTATCTATTTGTTATATGTGCGATTTGTATAGATAGATATAAATGTTTGAGATTTTCAAATTATCATTGTCATACCCTAAATTTTGACCACCTAATGTCTATATTCGCACTTTTATCGGTCAAAACTTTTTCTAATGCGTATTTCAAACAATTAAATTTTTATTCATATTTTAGTTGTTTAAAGTATTTTGTTCGCATTGTTAGCAGTTAAAACTTTTTTTAATCGTATTTTAAGTAATTGAAAATTTTCATTTACTCGTATTTTAAACAGTTAAAAAGTCTTTTATTCGTATCTTCAAGTCCGAGTGGTTTCGTCGTCTCAGACGAAATTTCGGCAGAGAGATATTTTAAAATACCTCATTTGGTTAACGAAGGGACAGTTTTAATTGTTTCTTTTTATCTCTCATACTTTTTTTTTGTTATTTACTTGATTGTTTTTAAATTGCGATTTATTTTATGCTTATTTTATTTGTCGCTTATTTCTAATTTAATTTATGCTTAGAATTTTTGCATGCATATTTAATTCTTGTCATTTATTTTATTATCATCATTTGTTTAGTGTGTATAATAGAGAATTTATGTAATACATGCATTTTATTTCTTGTCATTTATTTTTGCTTGAAGACCTTAGAATGTATCTAGGAGGCTATGTAATTATGTAAATAACACACACTGGCATATGCACTGACACCATCCCACTTTATTTATTGTTTTATGCTTGGATTATGAGTGAGTACCAAAATGGATTAGGGACCAACTAGGATTAAATAACTTGACTAATTTGCGAGCCTTAAAAATGAACAACTTGTAACTTTAGGATGTAATTCTACTTTGGATCCAACATCCTTGGTAATTCCTTTCACATTTTATTTTTTACGTTACATCGAAACTTGTAGTTTTTTTACCGTTAGCTTAGAAAAATCATTTTTCAAAAAAAATCAAATATGCAAAACTTCAAAAAAATATTTTCTTAAGAAACCTTGCATTTTAACCAAGTGATCTTTTTCCTTTTATTTCTTAATCAAAATTTTTAATCAATTTTAACCATATTAGACTTGTTTTCTTTTAACTAAAATTAATTAACCTCACCTCATTTTGTTTCTCTTATGTCTTGAGGCCTCTCCCCTCTTTCTTAAAACTATTTTCAAAAACTCTAAAAATAACACAACCCACAAAAATAATTTTGGAGAGTGAACTACATTGGTTTTGATCCCTTTTTAGGGTATGTAGGCAAAGAAGTTAATCCTTCCAAATCAAATAAAAATAACCAAAAACATACTTTTTCTCTCTCTATTCTTTCACTTAAACATTTAGGAAAGTATGTTCAAAATAAGTAATTGAATTAGCACAAGATAAATTAGGCAAAAGGTTCATACGGAGTACCGTAGTCGTGAAGGGTGCTTAACACCTTCCCTCCGCGAAATCAACCCCCGGATCCATAATCTCATAAGGGTTTTTACTTACTTTTTCCCTTCCCATGAATAAAAGTTAAGAGTTCAAAGATTGAAGATTCAAATCAATTAATGGTTTGATATCCGAAAATCGAGGAGCATAATCACATATCATTTTTATTTTTTTCAATACCAACACTATAACATTAATCATATAAATTATTATCTTTTTTAACACCACTAAAAATATAGCATTATTATAGACAAATTTGTGTAAGAGATAATTGAAATAACGATTAATGGGTACCCGGGTATATTCCATTTATACTAGTGTATTTACCCGGCGTTACCCGGGTTAGACATTCAATTTAGCAAGACCAAAATTTTGTATACATAGTATTCGTAAATAAAATTTATCACAGATCGGTACAAGATGAATATCTTAATAGGTACACGCGAATAGAATTAAAAAAAAATAATATTCCAAGTACCCGTGAATTAATAGATACACAAAAAGATGAAATTAATTGGATTTAGTAAAATTATTAACACATATAGAATAAATTAAATATTTTTTAAGTACCCTGACTCACATAAATCTGTATCCGTCATTAAATTATACAATTGTAGTATTACTTAAATACAAATCTTCTCATCATGAAATAAAATATAACGGGATTTCCTAATTAATGAATTTTTTTTGTTTAGTAATTTATTGTCAAAGTGAAAATGTGTGGTATAATATTGTTTTTTTATGGAACGTGTGGTATAAAATTGTTGTCTTATCATTTGAAACATAAAATGGATGCAACTATATAAAATGGATAAATATTAAGTACCAAAATCTTTCATATGAACTAACTTGAAATAACAATTTAATTTGTTTGGATGCAATTATATAAAATTATTTTTTGTTACAAAATTACTTTCATATTTTGATACTTATTTTCTCTCATCTCTAGAAATATATATTTTTTTTAAAAGCTACTCCTAATATATATCTTTTCATTTGAAAGGTAATATTTAATATTTTTTTGTGGATCCTATTTTTATTTTATTTTTTTTCAAAAAAAACTATATCAAATAGATACAATACTCTTTAAAGTAATTTTGTGTAAGTTATAACAAATAACTTCATTGAACTTGTTTGTTACGGATTAGAATCAAAATAATTTTTATATTTAATAGTTTAGTTTTTTTTTTAACATTTTATATAAAAAAATCATAACCTATATTGTTTGTTTATCCTAAAAAAATAATTAAAAAAAAGAGTTTGTTTAATATAGACTTAATTAATGATGTGGTCCCTTAAGTTATTTGTTTGTTACATTTTAGTCCATATATAAGTTATTAACGTTACAATTTGGTCCCTTTAAGTCATCTTTCGTCAACCAAATAAATCCACATCGTCAAAACCGTTAAGTTAATGTCTAAGGTGGATACACATTGCAAGTTGTCACGTCACCGTTCACATGTGCCTATTTAACGTTTTGGCAAAAGACTGACGGTGATGATTTATTTGACTAACAGATACTAACTTAAGGGACCAAATTGTAATGTTAATAACTTATGAGACCAAAATGTAACCAACAAATAACTTAAGAGACCAAATCATTAATTAAGCCTTTAATATAAAAAGGATTTTTTCGGTACAAAAGAGCAAACGTAAGCTGATGTATCAAATGATAAGGATATGATAAAATTGTTTTTTTTTTATACTCATTAACTTTCATAAATACAGAATAAGAATATATTATTGACTGATACTATTGATTATTAGAAAAAATTTAAAATATAAAGAGTAGTTTGTTTAGATATTTATGCTACATAAATATTAATTATAAATTAAAAATTTAAATAAAATATTTAGTTGATAAAAACAAAGTAATATATGAAGTTTGTTGAGATATTTATGCCAAATAAAATATTAGTTTTAGAAAATGAAACCTGTACTTTATATCGTCAGCTCAGTTCGCAAGGACAATGCATAATATATGCAAGGTTCGGCTTTGAACCCTGGACACCACGGAAAAAAACCTTACTTTATATCTATATATATCAATATCTATAACTATTGATTTAAATTTAGTTATTTATTTTTTTTTTTTATAAATAACGGTTGACATCCCCTGAAAAATAAAAAAAAGGTTGACATAAATCTTTTTCGTAAAACCTTAAGCCATAAATTATTTTGTCAAAGATTTAGTAACAAAATAGAAACCAGAGTTTTCGTTAATTTGTTTTTGGTTAAGATTTTGAACAAGATAATCTTCATAAACCCTATTCTATAAATACTGACTCAATAAAAAGTTAAAGAAGCCACACACTAAACTCAGCACAACAAGAAGTTGAGAAAGAAAAGAAAAAGAAGAAGAAAGCTATGGAAAATACTGAAGCCATGACGAAGGAACAGAAATTTGCTATGACTAAGGAGAAGATTAAAGAATACATGGAAATAGCGAAAACAGCGCCATTCAACCCTCACCATAATTTTGCTTGGCAATGCGTCATAGCTACACGTGCTCCACAATTTTATACTCAAGAAGAGTTAGCACAAATAAAGAAACTCGTTCGCCAAGAAACAATGGAACGAGATCATGTTTGCCAAGAAACAATGGAAAAAGATGTTGTCCAAGAAACAATGGAAGGAGATGTTCTCCCAAAGACAATGGAAGGAGATGTTCTCCAAGAAACAATGAAAGAAGATGTTTGCCAAGAAGCGATGGAAGGAGATGTTCTCCAAGAAACAATGGAAAAAGATGTTGTCCAAGAAACAATGGAAGGAGATGTTCTCCCAAAAACAATGGAAGGAGATGTTCTCCAAGAAACAATGAAAGAAGATGTTTGCCAAGAAGCGATGGAAGGAGATGTTCTCCAAGAAACAATGGAAGAAGATGTAGTGAATAAAAAGAAAAGGTGTCGCTCAAGTGATGAAGGTAGAAGCATGTCTTACGCGAAAAGAAGAGTGAAACCAAAGAGCACGAAGAAGATGAAACCAAAAAAACAAGATAAGGAAAATTTGTCATCACCTCCGCCAATATTGCCTATTCACGTTAAGAACAAGATCAAAGAGTTAAATGGCACTGATATCAAATATATCATGTGTAAAAAATTGTCTGCATCAGATCTCAACGATGACCAAAATCGTCTATTAATGTCGCTTAAAGAAGTCAAAGTTGATTTTCTCACTGACATAGAAAAGAACGTGTCTTTAGCTAGAAAGGACGAAAATAATAAACCGGTTGGTTTAGAAGTGATTGTGTTGGACACTTCTTTTAGAGAGTTCACAATGTCTTTGAGGAAGTGGAGCATGGGCATTAACAAGTATTACAGTCTTGTACATGGTTGGAAAACTGTTTTGAGCAAAAATAGTTTTAAAAAGGGTAAAAAACTCAACATCTGGACTTTTAGGGTCAATGACAAGTTGCACTTTGTACTTGACAATAATCAGGTGATGTTATAAACTCGTTTATTATTTTCTGCATTTAACTAGTACTTTGTTTATGCGTTTATCGATTTGGTTTTGCCTATTTTACCATGTTAATGTGCTGTGTTAGCTTGAGAAGGAATCTGTCAAGTTCTGTTCCTCATTAGTTTTTTTTTCTCTCTTTCAATTGAGTGTGCTATAGATTTTGTTTGCAGACTAAGAACTTGTGATCAGATCACAATTGAGTGTTCAATTGCGGTTATTTCATGCGCTATTGAGTTTATCATCCGTATGGGTGCTATCAGAATGGGTAGAAGGGAGAATCTGTTGCTATTTTAAAATAGATGTATTGTTATCAAATCTAGTTTCAGTTTTTCTTTGATACTGCATGTTCTATTTTGTTTGTGTAAATTATTCTTTTTACGCTAAGTAATTTTTTATTTTTTTTATGCAGGCATAACATCTCAAACGTGCCAACTTTCATGATGAAGATCTGAAATAGTTGCAAGAAAATCACCAGTTTCATATGCAGGAATGCCAGTAGCAGCAGCTTCAATTTGATTATGGACAACTTATTCTAAGTAGTTAGCATTGCAAAATGTTTTATATTATGTTGCTTTTAAAATTTTGACTATGACACCTTAAGTGACTAGATTATTCTTCTTGATCATGATGGTCCTTTTTAATCTTTAAGTTTTGTTTTTTAAATTGCTTGAAAATAAGCTTTGATTGCTTTATGGGGTTTGAATTCTACTGCTTATGATGATTTTGATGTTCAACTGTTAACTTTAATTTTTTGCTATCATTTGTTAATGTCGTCTCGTCTGTGACGATATCATTTAAGGATTGGTTCTCAAAACATTCGCAGTGGCTGCCTAGGAGTTTTAGCCTTTGCCAACCTTGAGAGCTAATGCTGCCTTGGATGTCTGAGAAATTCTAAATTATTATAGGTATTGTAGTTTTACAAAGTTATGTATCCAAGTACGCAACTACTCATGATTCCGTCAATGACATAAACTTAGATGCTATTTATCTACTCATCGCATTGATCTTCGCCATTCCTTCCATGCAAACCCTTTCACTTTCCAACAAATGGTACAATGACATGGTTGATTTTTTTTTTGGGGGTGTAGGTTTAGGAATAGATTCTGTTGATGGAACAACAGAAGAAGATGGTGAATTTAAAACATTACTATCATCAAAATAAAATAAGAGAAAGAGGACTTGCTGAAAAGCATGCGTCTTTTGGATATGGGATCGATATCTTATGGATCTTCTTCTTCATTGGAGCAAGTTGCACCGGTGTAAAGTGTTTCTTTCTCGTCTTTCTTTCACAGGAGGATGATGAAGTTTATGTGTGTTAAATGTTAATGGAAGTATTTTGACCCTTTACTTCAGCCATTAATTTTGAAAACATTGAGGTTGGTAGTTTCAAGATCCTTGTAGATAAATAAACCCTTATCTTCCAAACCTTCAAAGAGTTTTTCCCCATAATATCTTGAAAATAATACCCTTTAATTTGTGATGGAGACTTCAACACGACAGACATAGGATTTTATTTCCTCTTCTTAAGCCACTGCTAGAACCCATGATATCTTCACCAAGTCTACATAAGTTGGTTCGAGGGACAGAAAGGTAATGATAAAAATCCACAAGTACGGTTCTATCGAGTAGTTAAAAGAGAATTAATTCACAGAGAGTTTTATGTGATTACCAATCTATTTCTCAGGTTTAGTTAGTTAAAAAGGAATAAGTTTGTTTACTTTAAAATTTAGATGTTTAAAAAGTGTCATGGAATTGAGGTTTTCATCTCAATGTTTAATCTAATACATTCCCTATCTATTTCTCTATTCTATAATGAAATGTTTCTAAGGACAAAATATTCAATTGATATATCATGTTTCCTCTCATAATACATAAACGTATCTCAACAATAATCAAGTTTATTCTTATGATTGATTATCATTGAGATCTTTTGAACACAACAACCTATTGTCCCAAAAGCTATCAAACTTATCTTTGCAGATTTTTTTTAGACTTGTCTAACCTTATTTGTTCCAATAACAAATATAATACATTTTTCTTTGAAGGATACCAAATATAAATTCTGATCCCCTAAAAATATATAAATTCTGAAGAAAATAAATTCCTATCTTTTTAAATGATGTCAACAAAATAACATTTTTATGGTCAATTTGCTTAAGTGTATAATTTGAAGGAGAAAAATTTAGCCCAAAATAGTTCACTTCTTTTTTATATAGTACTGGCGAAAAGACGGGCACTCATGTGTCCGTCTTTCCGCTATTTTTATTGCACTAAGGTTTGAAAGTTATGAACGGTGTTTTATTTTTTCAAGTTATAACAAAACAAATTAACCATGATTATCTATTTCATTGACAACTACAATATAACAAAAAATATATAATCTAATTTCATTTTAATGACACAAACAACAATCTTTATTATAAAAAAGTTATTTAAGGGTATAATTATGATAGTGAAAAAGTAAGTATAAATATACTCATTTAGTTTGTTACACTTTTTAGATGATCAAGGAAAAAAGTCAGCCCAAAAGTGCTGAAATGAGTTGTTTTCTTTATATATAGTATAGATAAATACTATATATAAGAGGAATAAATGATTTTGGACTGCCCTTTTCATTTCTAATTATACCCTTAATCAATTTTCTGCAGAAAAATGGTACTCCCTCCGTTCCTTTTTAAATGTCGTTCTAATCTGGATTTTTCGTTCCTATTTAACTATCATTTTGGTATTCTAAAGATATGATTTGTCAAATATACCCTTTGTCAATTACTCTTATCTTTTTCAATAAAACTAATTAATGTTATATATTTAGAAAACTAAATTTTGTTTTTTTAAATAAAGTATGTTTCTTTTTCTCTTAAAATTTAAACAAAATTTTGTTACCAATAATAATGGTTCTATGAATAGTTAAAATTTTATAAATAAGATGAGTAGTAATTGTTATAAATTTCAAGTGCAATGTACGTAAAAGAACATATCTGAGAGAAAAATAAAATAAAATACTCCATGAATGTTCAAAAAGAAGAAATAATGGAAGACTCATTGGAACGGCTGATGGGAGGTGAAGTGGGAGAAGTTTCACCAAGAGTACTAAAGATAGTAACTAACAAATGTTTGTTACGAGAGAAAGATAACATATTAAATTTATTGAAAAGAGAACGTGTGTGCAAAAAAATAGGAATATATTAGTTGATTAAACATGAGGGTATAATAGGAAGAAAAATTGCAAAAATACACTTCGCTATTTTTGTGTTAATATTTTAAAACGACACTTAAAACGAACCGGAGGGAGTATTAAACATCAATGTAGATAATTGATTAAGTTTCTGTATAAGTTTTATAATCTTGTGTGTTTTTTTTTTGTGGTGGTCGAGGTGAACCTCGACCCTTGCATAATACATTGTTCCTACCAATTAAGGTAAGCTCACGAGGACATAATCCGATTTTGTTAATATATTTTGGGGTTGCCAGCACCGAGCTGTAATCCTAGTTTTTTTAGTGGTGGTCGGGGTTTGAACCCCAAACCTTACATATATTATACATACATTGTCTTTGTCAACTGGGCTAAGTTCACGAGGACGTAATCGTAGTTAAAGGAAGAGTATAAGTAATACAATTAAAATGATCGTAACTATTATAGCAGTATAAAGACAAAATTTTAGTCAAAAGCAATAAAAGACAAAATTAAATTCTCCCTTTCTTAGAAAAGTTTAATGAATTTTTTTCTCTCCATTTTCATAAAACTTTTCTCTCTAACTTCGTCAAAAGTGTATATATTACATATATTATGATAGGCCAAATGTTCTTGTGTGTGTATATATTACTTTGTCAAAATAAATATAATAAAATGTTCTTTTTTGTATTTTTCAAAATTATGATAGTCCTTCCTTCAAAAAAAACATTGTGATAGTCCAAGTGACATGGACTCCATTTTTTTACAATGGATATTGAATTGAATATTTGGATGTAAATATCATAATGTTGAAAGTTCATTATGTTTGGTGCAAGTGAAATGAACTCGAATTCATAAGGTAATTATTTGAATTTTTTTATGAAAGTAACATATATAGTTACAAAGTGAGACCATATACTTTGTAAAAAAAATAAAAAATTGAGACCATATACTCTCTTTTGACTAAAACAGAGACTGTATTAAAAGTAGTCAATTTGACTTATTGACAAATATTAATAATCGAGTTTCGGAAAAATTGTTGGATACTTTACACCTTTAACATTTTGTTTTGAAGAAGTTTACACCTTTAACATTGTAAAATATAATCTCTTATTATTAATTGTAAGATAATAAAATAATGAAATAAACATGTTTTTTTTATCATTTAATAGGTGGATTTTA